>JAAUYD010035098.1_pt1 | contig 256737 bp, 231 predicted proteins | sample 7278101 | NCBI WGS metagenome assembly JAAUYD01 (sample SAMN14350128, study PRJNA611818) | marine sediment metagenome | isolation source: surface marine sediment (0.6m) | place: French Polynesia: Moorea | collected 2018-08
GATCGCCTGCTCCGCCTCGTCGATATCCGCGAGGATGCGCTTAACCCGGTGATAGAAGGCGTCGCCCTCTTCGGTCAGATTCAAGCGCCGCGTCGTGCGGGTCAGAAGGCGCACGCCCAGCCGGTCTTCCAGCCGGGTGATCTGTTTGCTGACAGCCGATGGGCTTAGATTCAGGCTGCGCGCGGCGGAGGAGAAACCGCCGGAATCGACGACCCGCGCGAACACCTGCATTTCGTTGATATTATCCACCGCCATTCCCCCGCTCGCGGCCCGCACTCTTACCGGCGGGGTCCTGAAGCCGCACCGCGGATCGCGCCGCGCCTTCTTGGCGCAGGCGTCGAACCGGTCGGGCGGCTCAAATTTGTGCCAACCCGGCCACGCTGCGTATCGCCCTAAGAAACAATCGTCACGATTTCGTCCTACCACGCTTTAATCGGGACGAAAACACCCGCTCTCCTCACCGGACAAGCGGAAATCACCGCGAGTCGCCGCGCATCTGGCGTTTTCATCTGACACGCGACATGATCGGTTGTCACCGTTTATTTATTCTTCATTGGCAAAAATCATATGATTTTTATACGTATTCTTAATTCTAAGATGCGATGTATATTCCAGTCATCGCACCGGGGACATATTTGTCACCGGCGCGCTGACTAAAAAAGCGTCCGTAGCCTCGCGGGCGCGCAGCCGGAGTAAAGACGATGACCGAACCGAACCGCCTGTTCGCCGTTCCTCAGGATTTCGATATGAACGCCGCTCTGCGGGTCGCCCGCCGCGAACGCAGCAAGGCTTTCCACGCCCTGTTCGGCGGCATTGTCGCGTCGGTCTCCGGGCTGTTCAAAGAGCGCGCCAAAGAGGATGTCTACGGCAAGACCGCCTAAGGCGGCGCAGCAAGAGTATCGCCGCCGCGCCACCCGCGGCGGATACGTGCGGCGGGCTTCTCCCTCCCGCCTCTCGCTCGGCCAAGCGGGCTTCTCCCTCCCGCGGCCGACAAAAGAGCAGCCCCGGCCAACGCGGTCGGGGCTTTTCTTTTCAGATCGCCGGGCGGCGGCCGTGAGGGTTTCAATCGAACCGCGGGGTCAGGGTCAGTGTAGCCCTATGGCTTTCGCCCGGCGCCAGGCGCACGACGCCGCCATCGCCACAGCCGGGCGGCACGGCGTTCAAGCCGTTCCAGGTATGGCTTACCGGCTCGAAACAGAAGAAATCCTCGCCTTCCGGGGAGTAGAAGACAGCGCGCCGGAACGCCTCCGAAGCGGACAGCGTTAGTCTCGCCCGATCGCCCGGCCAGCGGATTTCGGCGACGCCGTTCCAACCCTCGAGCCCATTGTCGAACCCATCAGGGAAACGGTCGCCGAACGCCAGGGCCTCTTTAAGCGGGGATTCCGGCACGACCGCGCGCGGCATCATCGCCGCGTCGGTCTCGATCACGCTTGTCACCGCCGCTTTGACAAGCGCACCGTTCCGACGGGGGAAATAGGGATGCAGGCCAAAACCGGACGGCATGGGCGACTCGCTTTGATTGATCGTCTCCAGCCGGATATCGCAAGTTGGGCCTGCGGGGGTTTGGACCAAGCGGTAGGCGATGCGAGTCTCGAAGGCCCAAGGCCAAACCGAGCCGTCATGGCTGAAAGAGAGCACCGCGCCGCTCTCATCGCGTTCCGCAACCCGCCAAGGCGCCCTCCAGGCCAGACCATGGATCGCATGCGCTTCCGGCGGGAAGTTCTTCGGCAGGCTGATCGCGCGGCCGTCATAGCGGAACCGCCCCTGATCGATCCGGTTGCAGAAGGGCGTCATCGGAAAGCAGGCGGAATCGCCCGGCGCCGCGCTGTCCGGCGGCGAAGGGCGCAGCCAATCGAAGCCAACCGCGCGGTCCTCCGACTTCAGCGACCGAAGCCAGGCGATATGGCCCCCCGCCCCCGGCCGAAGGCCGAGCGACAAATCGCCGACGTGCAATTCCAGATCGTCAACCGGTTTGAGGACATCACTCATCACACTCTCTCAGGCTTGCTCAGGCTTTTTCAGGCCATTTTCGGGGCGCGTCGCTCGCGCAGAGCCGCCTCGGCCCGCGCCAGATCGTCCACCGTGTTGATGTTGAAGAACGGGTCGACGAGATCGATGTCGAACGAGACCGGCTCGCATCGATAACGACCGGTCCAGATATCGACCTTCCGAACGCCCTCGTCGATCAGGGCGGCGCGGAGGTCCGACGCCAGCGCCACCGGCCACAGACCAATGACCGGATGCCGCCGCCCGTCGCTCATCGCACAGGTGAGATCAGCGCGTCCCGCCGCGATCGGCGTCGCCAACCGGGCCGCCAGGTCAGCCGGCGGAAAAGGCGCGTCTCCGGGCGCGGTTAGGATATGCGTCGCGGCAGGTCGATGGCGCGCGGCCCAGGTCATGCCAGCCAGCACGCCGGCGAGCGGTCCGGGATGGTCGGGCGCCTCATCGGCGCAAACCGGAACCCCAAATGAGGCGAATCGCGCCAGATCGCCGTTCGCGTTGAGGATCAGGCCATCGACTTGCGACCGCAAACGCTCCAAGATATGCGCCAGGATCGGCCGACCGGCCAAAGTCGTCAGCGTTTTGTCGCCGCCGCCCATGCGCCGCGCCAGACCGCCCGCCAGGACGACGCCGATGATCTCGCCCCTCATCTCAGCAAGCGCTGTCACACCGTGGCCGCCGCCTCGGGCCCGGCGCTTTTTCCCGCATCAAGCGCGGCGGACCAGGTCGTGATCCGATTGCGCCCGCTTTGCTTCGATCGGTAGAGCGCCCGATCGGCGCGTTCGATCGTCTCCTTCAAAGGCCGGTCGAAGGCGACCCGGGCCAGGCCGAAAGACGCCGTCACCGGAATGTCGGCCCCGTCCGGCCCGCTGATCGCCGCCGATTCCAAGGAAAGGCGCAGCCGCTCCAGGACCGAATTCGCCGTGCCAGTGTTCGCATCGGGCAGGCTGATCAGAAACTCCTCACCGCCATAGCGATAGATCGAATCATAAGGGCGAAGTTTGCTCAGGAACCGAGCCGCCGCGCCGGCCAGCACCAGGTCGCCAGCGGCGTGGCCATACGTGTCGTTGACGGACTTAAAATGGTCGATGTCGCTCAAGGCGACGCACCAGTCGCCACGGGTGCGCTGCGCCCGTTCATACTCACGCTCCAGGTCGCGCGCCATGATCTGTCGGTTGTGCAGGCCGGTCAGCGGATCGATCTCCGACACCGCTTTTTGAAAGGCGTTTTGCAGGCGGCTGACTTGTTCGTTGAACCGGTTCACCTGGTGGATCAAGGCGTCATAGTGGGGCGTCTTGATTGCATGGCCCTTCGCGACCTCCGCCGCCATGCGGCCAGCCAAGTCGAAGATCCGGCCGTTCAATTCATGAAGCTCCTCAAATGCCGGTTGTCGCAGCAATCCGTCCGCCGTCCCGTCTGCGTCCGGCGATGCGCGACGCGCCTCGAACCAATCGCCAAACGCTTCCGCCATGCGCCCTTCCCGGGCGAAGAAACGCCGATCCATCGGCGCGTTGCAGATCAGGCTGCGATGCCAATTCAGCATCTGCCGGCGCATGTCGTCGCTAGCCGCGCTCAACGCGTCGAGCACCGACTGGGCGTCCGGGGGGGCATCCCGAGAGGCGGCCGGGCCGGCGTCTGAGGCGGCGGGTCGGCTTGTCACGGGCCGTCCCCAAGCGCACCCTTGCGATGGCGTCGCCCGTCTTCCTCAGGTTCAGCGCTGGGATCGGCGTCGAACAGAATGCGCTCATGTCCGGACAGCGCGATAAAGCGTTTGCCCCTGGCGCGCCCGATCAGCGTCAGTCCAACCCGCCGCGCCAGTTCGACCCCCCAGGCGGTGAAACCGGAGCGCGAGATCAGGATCGGAACACCCATCTGCGCCGTTTTGATCACCATCTCGGATGTCAGCCGGCCGGTCGTATAAAAGATCTTTTCCGCCGCGGGCGCATCGTTCATGAACATGTAGCCGGCAACTTTATCGATCGCGTTATGGCGTCCGACATCCTCCATATAGACCAGCGGCGCATCCTCGCGACACAGCACGCAGCCATGGATCGCGCCGGCCTCGAGATACAGGCTCGGCGTCAGATTGATCGCTTTCGACAGCGCGTAGATCCAGCTGGTTTTGATGACGGCGTCACCGGGCAGCGAGAGAGAGTCGAACTTGTCCATCACATCGCCGAACACCGTGCCTTGCGCACAGCCCGAAGTCCGCACCCGTTTCTTCAGCTTCTCTTCGTAGTCTGTCTCGCGGGCGGTGCGGACGATCACCGCGCCGACATCGTCATCGACATCGACCGAGAGAATCTCATCCTCGGGCCCCAACATGTTCTGGTTCACCAGAAACCCGACCGCCAAGTAGGCCGGATGGTCTCCGATGGTCATGGTTGTGACGATTTCCTGGCGATTGAGGAACAAGGTCATGGGCCGCTCGACCACCACCCGAATCTCGCGCGCCGCGCCGGTATGATCGATCCCGCTCACCGTCTCGGTCAGAGCCGCGTCATCCGGGGTCGGCGCGATCCAATAGTCGGGCGTTGCCGCCGCCTCTGCGGCGTCGGCCCGCACGGGTTTTCGCAGCGCTTCGCTCATGGCCGCACTATGCCGAGACACCGTCTGCGTCGCAACTGGACGCAACCGGCGCGTCCCGGCGTCAGCCCAATTCTAGGGCCGCGCGAAACTTCTGCTTGAAAAGGCGGCCCGCAGCGCAAAAATCTTCGCCATGATTGATCCATTCGGCCGCCATATTTCCTACCTCCGAGTCTCCGTCACGGACCGCTGCGACTTCCGCTGCGTCTATTGCATGGCGGAGGACATGACCTTCTTGCCCAAATCCGACGTGTTGTCGCTCGAGGAGTTGGACCGCCTGTGCAGCGCCTTCGTTCGGCTTGGCGTCAAGAAACTTCGCCTGACCGGCGGCGAGCCCCTGGTCCGGCGCAACATCATGTGGCTGATAGAACGACTCGGCCGGCATTTGAAGACCGGCGCGCTCGACGAATTGACCCTGACCACGAACGGCAGCCAGTTGGCGAAATACGCGGATGATCTCGCGAAAGCCGGCGTGAAGCGGATCAATGTCTCGATCGACACGCTGGATCCGGAGAAATTCACCGCCATCACGCGCTGGGGCAAGCTCGACAAGGTGCTGGCCGGCTTAGAGGCGGCGAAACGCGCGGGCCTGGAGACCAAGATCAACGCTGTCGCCTTGAAAGGCGTCAATGACGGCGAGATCCACGATCTGGTCGCCTGGTGCGGTCGCGAGGGTCATGACCTGACCTTCATCGAGGTCATGCCGATGGGCGAGATCGGCGACGCCGCCCGACTCGATCAGTATTGGCCGCTGTCAATGGTGCGCGCCGAATTGGCGAAACGCTGGACCCTGGTCGATTCCGATTATGCAACCGGCGGGCCGGCGCGCTACGCTGAGGTTCAGGAGACCGGAAAGCGGATCGGTTTTATCACGCCGATGACCCACAATTTCTGCGAAAGCTGCAATCGCGTTCGGCTGACCTGCACTGGATCTCTCTTTATGTGCCTTGGCCAGGAGGATTCGGCGGACCTGCGGAAACCGTTGCGCGAAAGCGAGGGTGACGAGGCCCTGACCGCGGCGATTCACGAGGCGATCTCACGCAAGCCGAAAGGCCATGATTTCGTGATCGACCGGCGACGCGGCGCCCGCAGCAACATTCGGCATATGAGCGTCACCGGCGGCTGACTGGCGTCGCTCTCTCAAAAATCAGTTTCAGATTGGGCCGCCTGCGTCGGATCGGTCTTCCGGCTTGCCGGAGGTCGGGCCGGCATGGTGGTGAAACATCCGCCAGCGGCCGGTCTGCAGCCGGAAAAGATTGGTTGCGAATAGGTAGCGGCCGCCGATCCGCTCGTAACACAGAACCGTTCCGGCGCCGCCCACAACCGAGCCCACAGCGCCTTCGCAGGCGATTGGCGGCGGCTGCGACAGTACGGAACGCCAACTCTCCATCACAGAGTCGACGCCGAACAGGGGCGGCGCGCCGGGATGGGCGCAGGTGATCGGCGCGCCCTCGACCCAAACGCCGCGCATCGCCGCCATGTCCCCGGCCGCGAAGGCGACGTAGAAGGCCTCATTGGCGAAAAGCAGCGTCTCAATGTCCGCGTCCGTCACGATTTGCTCCTGGGGCGATAACGCGACACGGTCATTCGATGGTGAACTGATGAGCGACCGAGTCGCCGTTGCTGATGGTCAATAGTTTGACGCCCATCATCTTGCAGAGATCGAGAAAGGTGAGCGATTCCGGGACCGCTTGTTCCTGAAACACCGGCGTATTGCGGGCTAGGGCCGTCATCGCGGCCAGAAGGGCGCGCAACTGATAGAGCGTCTGATACTTGGTGCGATCGACCGAGACGATGATGAATTTCTCGCCCTCAGTCCCTTTAGCGAAAATGTGATAGGACGGGGCGTAGGCCGCCTGAGCGTTCTGCGCGGTAATGCCCGTGACAAAGGCGATCCGAGTCCGCCGATCCGCCTGCGGCGAGGTCGCGACCCGCGCGACATAGGTCTCCGCGGATTGCGGCGCGGGGTAGTAGTAGCCTTGGTGGCGGTCGCCGCTGCTCCCTTCCGTCTGCGCGGCGACAGGCGACGCGACAAGCCAAAGCGCGGCGGCCAATCCGCTCCAGAATGCAAGGCCAAGGCGACTGCGGATGAAACCCATAATCGTTCTCTTCGTCTGTGTTTGGGAAACGGCGTTCCCGCATAAGGCTAGAGCGCGAAGGACGATTGTACAGAATGGACAAAGCCCCAGCGCTGGTGGAAGCTGATTCCAGTGCTTGAGCGTCGGCGGCGTGAAGGTCGAGGCGGATGGCTTGTGGGGCGACCAATAGCATGAAGATAGCCTTTTTGGCGGCTGATTCGCCGATCGCGACGGCCGCGCGCTCGGAACTGATCGGGTTGCATGGGTCCGCCGAGCCCGAAGACGCCGATTACATCGTCGCCCTAGGCGGGGACGGGTTTCTGCTGCAAGCGCTGCATATCGCGCGGCGGTGCGGGAAGCCGGTCTACGGCATGAACCGCGGCACGGTCGGGTTCTTGATGAACGCCTACAACCCGCACGATATCGAGAGCCGCCTGGCGGCGGCGCGCTCGGTCGAACTGCATCCGTTGCACATGACGGCTCTGACCGATAGCGGCGAAACCGTGGAGGCCATCGCGTTCAACGAGGTCTCCTTGTTCCGCGAAACGCGGCAGGCGGCGCGCGTGCGGATCATTGTCGACGGGATTGAGCGCCTGGATTCCCTGACTTGCGACGGGGTTATCCTATCGACACCGGCCGGCAGCACCGCCTATAACCTCTCCGCGCACGGTCCGATCGTGCCGATCGGCGCTGGCGTTTTAGCGCTGACGCCGATCAGCCCTTTCAGGCCCCGGCGCTGGCGTGGCGCCCTGCTGCCGCAGACCGCGCAGGTGACATTGGACATTCTGGAGAGCGATAAACGCCCCGTCTCCGCCGTTGCGGACGCCCATGAGGTGCGGGACGTCAAAACGGTGAAGATAGCGGAAGACCTTGAGGAATGCGCGACGCTCCTCTTCGACCCGGAACATGATCTGCGGGAACGCATCCTGAAGGAACAGTTCTTGGTCTAAAGCGCCCCCGAGGATTCTTGGGGCGGGCAATCGCGGGTCGATAGACAGAAAGAATATAGATGAACGAACTGATCCATCCGGTCATTCTGTCCGGCGGTTCCGGAACGCGGCTTTGGCCGATGAGCCGGGCCAACCATCCGAAACAATTTATGCCGATCGCCGGCGAGAAGTCTTTGCTTCAAGAAACCGCCTTGCGGGTCGCCGATCCGAGCCGGTTCGCGCCGGTGACCCTGGTGGCGAATGACGCCCATCGCTTCACCATCGCCGACCAACTGGCGTCGGAAGGCGTCGCGTGGCGCGATCTCATTCTTGAGCCGGTCGGGCGAAACACGGCGCCGGCGGTGCTGGCGGCGGCGTCGCGTATCGCCGAAACCCAACCGGACGCGGTGATCGCCGTTTTGGCCAGCGACCACGCCATCACGGATGTCCCGGCCTTTCACGCCCTGTTGGAAACCGCCCGCCGCGCGGCTTCGACCGGCGCCTTGGTCACGTTCGGTATGGCGCCGACCCGACCGGCGACCGGCTATGGCTATATCAAACAAGGCGGCCCGAGCGATTTAGGGTCGGGGGTTTTCGCGCTGGAGCGCTTTGTCGAGAAACCTGACGCGGCGCGCGCCGCCGCGATGCTCGAAGAAGGCGGCTATCTTTGGAACAGCGGTATGTTCGTGTTTCAGGCCTCGGCGATCTTGGCCGAAGCGGAGAGGTACTGCCCCGCGATCCTGGCCGCTGCGCGCAAGAGCGTCGCCGAGGCGACGCGAGATCTCGATTTCCTGCGACTCGCCGAAACAGCGTTCGCCGCATCGCCGTCCGAATCCATCGATACGGCGATCATGGAGAAAACCGACCGCGCCTTGGTCGCGCCCGGCGAGATCGGCTGGTCCGATGTCGGCGCCTGGTCCGCTCTGTCTTCGTTGGCGGAACCGGACGCCAACGGCAATGTCGCCGTCGGCCCTGTCGTCTCCATCGACACAAAAAACAGCTACTTGCGCTCGACTGACGGCAAGGTGCTGGCGACGATCGGGCTCGACGCCGTCACGGTCGTGGCCACCGACGACGCGGTGCTGGTCGCCGCCAGCGATCGATCGGCGCAGGTGAAGGACATCGTCGCGTTGCTGAAATCGCAAGACGCGCCGCAGGCTGACACGCACCGAAAGGTCTATCGTCCCTGGGGCAGCTATGAAGACATCGATCAGGCGGACGGATTTCGCGTTAAAAGAATCATCGTGAATCCGGGCGCCAAACTATCCTTGCAGCGGCACCGCCATCGTTCGGAACATTGGGTGGTCGTGCGCGGCGTCGGCATCGTGACCTGTGGCGATGCCACCATCACCCTGAATGAGAACGAGTCTACCTTCATCCCGGTCCAGGCAACGCACCGATTGGAGAATCCGGGCGAAACACCCTTGCACCTGATCGAAGTCCAAGTCGGCTCTTACGTCGGCGAGGATGATATCGAGCGGCTTGAGGACACCTACGGTCGGGTTTGAGACATTGGCCCTGGACGCCATCCGCTCCGCCGGAAGCGTGAGACCGTAAGGATGAGAAGCGAAATCCAGTGCTTGAGGTCGGGGTTCGTTTTGAGGCAGGCTTTATTGCGGCGCCGAAGGATCCCGGAACGCGACGCGAGGGGAAGGACCGTCCGATAAATGACCGTGCGTGAGCGTGAACAGGCTGGCGAGGCGCTGACGCGGCCAAGCGCCACGACGAGCCGGCGCGCCTGAAGTCGAGACGGCGCGATGGAACGGAGCATCTTTAAGTTCATCTGGAAGAACAGCAGCGGCCAGCAGATTACGGCCCTGCTGATGACCTTGGCGTCGTTTCCGTTTCTCTACGTCTCGCTCGACATTCCGAAAGTCATCATCAACGAGGCGATCGATTCGACCGTCGATGAATTCCCGGTCGGGTTCCTATCCTTCGATATCGCATTTGGCGGCGTGAGCTATTTTCAGTTCGCAGGGATACCGCTTGAGCAACTGCCCTACCTGTTCTCGCTCTGCGGCGTGTTCCTCGCTTTGGTGATCATCAACGGGCTGTTCAAACTGCGCATCAACACGTTCAAGGGCGTCATGTCGGAGCGCCTACTGCGCCGCTTGCGCTATTTGCTGCTCGACCGGACCATGCGCTTTCCCTTGCCGCAGTTCCAAAGGACCTCGCAAGGCGAGATCGTCAGCATGGTCGCGCAAGAGGTTGAACCGCTCGGCGGCTTCTTCGGCGACGCCTTCGTCCTGGTCGCCTACCAGGGCGGCATGTTCCTGACCATTATGCTGTTCATGTTCGCCCAGGACCCGCTGATCGGACTGGCCGCCTTCGCGATGATCCCGGTCCAGGGCTATATCATCCCGAAACTTCAGAAGAAGGTGAACGCGCTGGGCAAGGAGCGGGTCAAGCATGTCCGTTCGCTCTCCGGCCGCATCAGCGAAGTGATCGGCGGCGTCCAGGATGTCCACGCCAATGACACCAGCAGCTATGTCATGGCGGAGATGACCCATCGCCTGGGGCGGATCTTCGAGATTCGCTTCGAGATCTTCCAGCGCAAGTTTTTCATGAAGTTTCTGAACAACTTCCTGGGCCAATTGACGCCGCTCTTCTTCTTTTCGATTGGCGGCTATCTGGTTATCCAGGGCGATCTGACCATCGGCGCTCTGGTGGCCGCGTTGGCGGCCTATAAGGACTTGGCTGCGCCTTGGAAGGAGTTGCTGAACTACTACCAGCGCATGGCCGACGCGATCATCAAATACGAGGCGGTGGTCAGCCAGTTCGAGCCGCAAGGCATGCTAGACGAAGCGCTGCAACTGGACCCGCCGGAGAGCAAGCCGTCGCTCGCCGGGCCTGTCATGGCCAGTTCGGTCAGCTATTTCAACGATGACGGCGTCAAGGTCATCGATTCGGCGAGTTTCGATTTCCCCGCCGGCGCCAACGCGGCCTTCACAAGCGCCAACGGCGTGTCCAAGGAAGCGATCGCACGTCTCTTGGCCCGATTGATCCTGCCGACCAGCGGCCGACTGTCGATCGCCGGCCATGACGTCGCTACGCTGCACGAGTCGGTGATCGGCGCCCGGGTCGCCGCCCTGCTGCCGAACCCGGCCTTTTTCAACGCCACCATCGCAGACAATCTTTTTCTGGGCCTCCAGCACGCCCCGCCGAAAGACGCGATGCAGTCTCTGGAGGGGGCGGCCAAGAGCAGCCAAAACGAAGCCCTCGCGGCCGGCAATTCGCCCTATCCGTATCACGCCGATTGGACCGACTACGCGGCCGCCGGGTTCACCGACCGCGACGCAATGATGAAGCACACGATCAAACTGTTGGAGCGGTTCGAACTGGACGAGGATCTCTATGCGCTTGGCCTTCGGCAGGTCGTCGATCCGGAACGCCATCCCGACCTGATGGGAAAAGTGCTGCGCGCCCGGACCCGCATGCGCGAAGTGCTGCAGGAGCGCGGCATAGACGATCTGATCCAGAGCTATGATTTCGACCTGTTCAACACCTACAGCTCGATCGGCGAGAATTTGTTGTTCGGCGAGGCGACCGACGAGTCTTTCCGGCTCGATAATCTCGGACGGAACCCTGTCATCCTGAAACTCCTCGATGAATTCAAGGTCCGAGATGAATTCCTGCGGGTCGGGATCCGGTGCGCTGAGATCATGGTCGAACTCTTCCAGGATCTGCCGCCGGGCCACCCTTTCTTCGAGCAGTATAGCTTTGTCGACGAAGACCTGTTGCCCGACTACAAGGCGATCGTGCGCCGCACGGCCCAAGACGGTCTGGGTTCACTGTCCAATGACGAACGCGATTTGGTGCTGTCGCTTCCCTTTAAACTCATTCCCCAGCGCCACCGTCTCGGGCTCTGGGACGATGAGAGCCGGCTGGTTATCGTGAAGATGCGCCACCGGCTGCACGAATCGCATCCGGAACTCTTTGAAGGCCAAATCCAGAAATACGACCCAGAAGGATACAATCATGGGTTGTCCATCCTGGACAATATCCTGTTCGGGCGGATCGTGCATGGCCGCGCCGATGCATCGGACAAGACGCTCGAGGCGATGACCGGCGTGGTCGAAGAACTCGACCTTTGGAACGACATTATCGGGGCGGCCTTCGATTTTCCGGTCGGCATCGGCGGCGGCCGCCTTTCGACCGCACAGCGGCAGAAGATCGCCATCGTACGGGCGGTCTTGAAGAGGCCGGACGTCATCGTGCTTAACGAATCGCTGGCCGCGCTGGACGCCGAGACGCGGCAACGCATTGTCGGCAAGATCCTGACGGCGCTTCCCGAGGCGACCTTCATCTCGGTCGACAGTCATCGCTTGCCGGGGGTCGATTATGACGTCTCGTATGAAATCGTGAACGGTCGCGTTGTCTCCAGCGACGACGAAACGGCGGTTGAGGCGGCGCGACGCCCCGAACCGCTGACGGCCGCCGAGGAAGAAGCCGAAGACACCGCGCTTGGCGAGGAGACCAAATTGCTTCGGGAACTGCCGCTCTTCGCCAATCTCGATGTGTCGAAACTGCGTTTCCTGGCCTTTACCTCGGACCGCAAGAGCTACGAGCCGGGCGAATTGGTCGTGAAGCAGGGCGACCAAGGCGACGCAGCCTTCGTTCTGTTGTCCGGCGAGGCGGAGGTCGTCTTGGAGAACGATCAGGGCGAAGACACGGTCCTCTATGTCATGAGCCCCGGTCAGCTGGTGGGTGAGTTGGCGATGCTCTGCGATACGCCGCGGTCGGCGACGGTGCGCGCCCGGACGCCGCTAACCGCGCTGAAGCTTAATCGCGAAGTGTTTGTGGAGATGGCGCGGCAGGATCCGTTCTTCTCCTTCGAAATGACCCGCGATCTGGGCAGTCGATTGGTTCGAACCACCGAGGAATTGAACGCCGCCCGCCACTGAGGCCGAGTGCGCGTGCGAGGGGTCCGCCGGCCGCGGTTCCGATCCCAAAACGGCCCGCAGCGATTGGCGCGACGGGCGCGGCCCCCTATCTAACGAAGGGAACCAACCAAGCAAGGGCGGCGCAGGCAGGATGACGGCATGGTGAAATCGGTTCTGGCGGGAATTGCTGTCGTCGTGCTGGCGGCGACATCGGCGCTCGCGGAGCCGGCGCGCGAGCTTGTTTGGAACGACTTGGCGCCAGCCGCAGGCCCATTGGAAAACCCGTTCATCGATCTCAGCAATGATCAGTATTTCGAGTTCATCCAGGTTGTCTGGGCCCGCGCCGCCAAACGGGAAGGCCTGATTTCTGAAACCAGCCCGGATTATCTCGCCGCGATCGAATATAGCGAAAAGCTGAAATCCGAAGGTGTGGCGGTCGACGCGTTGGTCGCGAAAGCCGCCGAAATCGCCGAAGAGATCGAGCGGCGCAACCGCGCGACCATCGGCGAACTCCAGGGTCAGACGATCCGCATGGCCGGCTATGCGCTGCCCTTGGAATTCACCGGGCAAGGGGTCATGGAGTTTCTGCTGGTGCCTTATGTCGGCGCCTGCATCCATGTGCCGCCGCCGCCGCCCAATCAGATGGTCTTTGTCCGGCTCGATGAGGAATTCGTGTCGGACGGTCTGTTCACGCCCGTCTGGGTCACCGGCCAGATGTCTGTGGAGGGCGGCAGCCGAACGCTGTCCTATGTGGACGGCGTTGCGGACATCCCCACAGGCTATGCGCTCGATCGGGTCACCGTAGAACCTTATCTGGACTGACAATCGGCGCCACGCGCGACCTGGATGCGGATCCCGGGCGCAATACCGCGATCTTCATTGCCCCGTTTTGATGTTACAGTATAACATTACATAGGATTGTTTCTTCGGACCGATTATGGAGGCGCCAGCGATGCGGCGAACGACAGCGAGACATTTCGGCCAAGCGCGGCGCGCCGTCGCCTGCTCAACGGGCCTTTGGCTGGCTTTGGCCGCCGGCGCCGCCGGCGCGAGCGATCGGGAGCACGGTGCGCATGTCCATGGCGTCGCCACGTTGAATGTCGCAGTCGAGGGAGACACCGTCGAGATGGCGCTGACCGCGCCGGGGGCCGACATCGTCGGATTCGAATACACGCCCAAAACCGCGGAAGAGAAGGCCGCCGTGAAGGACGCGGCCACGTTCTTGGAAGACGCCAGCGGCCTTTTCGCGTTTCCTCCGGAGGCAGGCTGTCAAATGCAGGAGGCGCGGGTCGATTCGGCGCTGCTCGGCCCCGATCATGACCACGATCACAAGCACGAAGACCATGACCACGACGCCCATGGAGAAAAAGCGGATGGCCATGCCGAGCATAGCCACGACGACCATGACCACCATGCGCATGGCGACGAACCGCATGCCGAATTCCAGGCGCTGTATCGTTTCCAATGCACCGACCCGGATCGCCTGGATTTCATAGACGTCAAACTCTTCGAACGCTTTCCGACAATCGAGGAACTCGACGTCCAGGCCATCTCCAACAGCGGCCAAAGCGCCCGGGAATTGACACCGTCGTCAGCGCGCCTCACGCTCTAGGCCAAACCACAACGGAAGCCGCCTCGCGCCATGGGCGAAACGATGATCCGCCTGTCCGACGTCCGTTTCCGCTGGCGTCGGACCGATCCGCTGGTCCTGGATATCGCCCGACTTGAGGTCGCCTCGGGCGAGAAGATCTTCATCAAGGGCCGCAGCGGCAGCGGCAAGACCACGCTGCTGAACCTGCTGGGCGGCGTCGCGTCGCCCGAGTCGGGGGCTGTTTCGATCCTGGGAACGGATCTCGCGGCGCTCAGCGGAGCCCAACGCGACGCCTTCCGGGCCGACCATATCGGTTTCATTTTCCAGATGTTCAATCTGGTCCCCTATCTATCCCTGATCGACAATGTGACCCTGCCTTGCCGCTTCTCAGCGGCGCGCCGGCGACAGGCGCTGGACCGGGCGGAAACGCTTGAGGATGCGGCGCGCGATATGCTGCTGCGGATGGAGCTCGACGTAGACGCGCTGTCGGGACGGCCGGTGTCGCGGCTGAGCATGGGGCAACAGCAGCGGGTCGCGGCGGCCCGTTCCCTGATTGGCGCGCCGGACCTGATCATCGCCGACGAGCCGACCTCCGCCATTGACGCCGAGTTGCGCGAGGCCTTCATCGATCTGCTGTTTCAGGAGGCCCGCGCCGCGGAGGCCACGCTGGTCTTCGTCAGTCATGACGCAGCCCTGGAATCCCACTTCGACCGCACGATCGCGCTGGCGGACATCAACCGCGCCGATCTGGAAGGCTGAGGCTGCGCCATGCTAATCCTCTCCATCGCTCTGCAAAGCCTACGCAACCGTCGTGCGACTGTCTTGCTGACGGTCTTCGCAATCGCCGTCAGCGTGACCCTTGTGCTGGGGGTGGAAAAGGTCCGAACCGAAGCCAAGGCGAGCTTCGCCAACACGATCTCGGGAACTGATCTGATCGTCGGCGCCCGCAGCGGCGCGACGCAACTGCTTCTCTATTCGGTCTTCCGAATCGGCAACGCGACCAACAATATCTCATGGCGCAGCTACCGCGAGATCGCAGAACGGCCGGAGGTCGCCTGGACCATCCCTCTGTCGCTAGGCGATTCCCATCGCGGGTTCCGAGTCCTGGGCACCAACCACGATTATTTCCGGCATTACCGCTATGGCGGGAAACAAGAGCTGAGCTTCAGGTCGGGCGCTCAGTTCGACGACCTGTTCGACGCCGTGATCGGGGCCGACGTCGCCGAAACGTTGGACTACGACGTCGGCGATTCCATCGTGATCGCACATGGCTTAGGCAGCGCCAGCTTCACGGAACATGACGACAAGCCCTTCCGGGTCTCGGGAATCCTCGCCAAGACCGGAACGCCTGTGGATCGGACCGTACATGTCAGCCTGGAGGCGATCGAAGCGATTCACATCGATTGGCGCGGCGGCGCGCGCGTGCCTGGGATGCAGGTCAGCGCGGAACAGGTCCGCGAAATGACGCTGCGGCCGCGCGCGATCACCGCCTTCCTGATCGGTCTCGATTCCCGGCTCTCCGCCTTCGCGGTGCAGCGCTATGTCAACCAATATCGCAGCGAACCGCTGCTCGCCATCCTACCGGGCGTGGCGCTGCAAGAGTTATGGGACCTGATGCGAACGGCGGAGGCGGCGCTGGCCGCCATTTCAGTCTTCGTCGTCGTCACCGGTCTGCTCGGCATGCTGACCATGCTGCTGGCCAGCCTCAACGAGCGGCGGCGCGAGATGGCGATCCTGCGATCCGTCGGCGCGCGGCCGTTTCACGTCTTCGCCCTGTTCGTCACCGAGGCCGTGGTCCTGGCGGCCGCCGGCGCGCTTCTCGGGCTCGCCATGCTCTATGGGTCGCTGCAGATCGCGCAGCCGATCGTCAACACCCATTTCGGCCTCTTCCTGTCGATCGCGCCGCCGACGCTTCGGGATCTGGCCGTGCTCGGGGTGGTTATCGGCGCCGGCGCGCTGACCGGCGCCATTCCGGCCTTCCAGGCCTATCGGCGATCATTGAGCGACGGCATGATGCTGCGCACCTGACGCACATAAAGAAAGGGGCGCCCCGCCGACGCCCCCTCTTCGTCAGACCGGCGCGCCGTCTCAGGCGTAGGCCGTGTCGGTCATCAACCGCATCGCCTGTGTCCGGCGTTTGACGCCCAACGCCCGCAACATGCTGCTGACATGGGATTTCACCGTGTTCAGGGTGACGCCCATTTCAAGGGCGATTTCCTCGTTGGACAGGCCGCGCGACACCAATTTCAGCACCTCGCGCTGACGTCGCGTCAGGTGGGCGAAAGCGGGATCGTCGACGACAACGCCGCCCGACGCGCCGCCGGAATAGCCGCTCGTCGAGAGCGGACGCACGCCGCCGGGGCCGGCCGACAGGTCGCCCAAAACGCTCACCGGCACGTAATCGCCGCCTTCCGCCGCGAAGGACAGGATCGCCTTCAACACATCCGGGGCTGTGTTCACATCCACGACCGCCGACGCGCCCATCGTCACGGCGCGCCGGACGCAACCCAGCGAGCCGTCGTCGGTTAGCGCGACGATGATCGCCGAATGCCCGTCCGCCAGACCGCGGACCACTGTCGTCGCCTGTTCCGGCGTCCGCCAATCGACGATCACGAGGTCCGGCGCACATGCGGGGTCGCGCAGCAATGCGCCGCCCGTTTCAAGCGCTTCAAGCGTCGCTCCTTCACGAATATCCGCAGACGCCCACAGCGAGCGGACAAGCCCGGTCACGCCGGCGCGCTCAAGGGGAAACACGCTTTGAACGACAATACGCCTAATAACACTCATACCGACCAATCCTTCTTTTTCGTTACCCACGAAGAACGAATATTAGAATATTCAATTAGACTCAAGAAAAAAATGCGGGCCGTCGGAGATTGCGACATGGCGCGGTCGGGAAGCTTTAGGGCGCAAGTCGGCGATCCGAGGGCCGCGGAGCGCGCCATACACAAGCGTTGGCGCGGCGAACGCCCGGCCACGCGCACATGCCTTGGGCGACGGCGCGAGGCTGAGGGACAAAAGGACGCAGCGCGACCAGCGACGGAAGGATCATCCGGCTATGACCGACACTGTAATCAGTTCCGCAACGAAAGAGGTCGTGATCGGCTTCGACCGGCCATTCTGCGTCATCGGCGAGCGAATCAATCCGACCGGTCGCAAAAAACTGGCGGCGGAAATGAAGGCGGGCGATTTCACGACCGTCGAATCAGACGCTCTGGCGCAAGTCGCCGCCGGCGCGCATATGCTGGATGTCAACGCCGGCATACCCCTGGCGGATGAGCCGAAGATTCTGGCCGATACGATCCGCCTGGTGCAGAGCTTGGTCGACGTCCCCTTGGCGATCGATTCATCCATCGTCGAGGCGCTGGAAGCGGGCCTGGAGGCCTACCAGGGCAAACCGCTGCTGAACTCCGTGACCGGCGAGGAGGAGCGGCTGGAGGCGATCCTGCCGATGGTCAAGAAATATGGCTGCGCGGTTGTTGGAATCTCGAATGACGAAACCGGCATTTCCGAAGACCCCGATGTCCGTTTCGACGTCGCCAAAACGATTGTCGAAAGGGCGGAGGATCACGGCATCCCCCGGTCGGACGTCGTCATCGATCCGCTGGTCATGCCGATCGGCGCCTTGGGCGCGGCGGGGCGCGGCGCTCTTGCCCTGATCCGACGGTTGCGCGAGGAGTTGAAGGTGAACACGACCTGCGGCGCCTCGAATATCAGCTTCGGTCTGCCCAACCGTCATCATCTGAACGGCTCGTTCCTGACGATGGCGGCGGGGGCCGGCATGACCTCAGCCATCCTGAACCCGCTGCACGCGCCGGAAATGGTTGCGCTAATGGGGGCCGACGTGATCAACGGCGTCGACCGGGACTGCGCCAAGTGGATCCGTAAATTCCGCGAGCCGGCGCCGGAAGGCGAAGGGAGCGCGCGCGGCGGCCGGGGCGAACGGCGTCGGCGGCGGGCGGCTTAGGCGCCAAGGCGGCGCAGCCGCGATCTTCGTATGCTCGTGTCCAGCGTGAATTCCTCAGTGGCGGATTCGCAGACTAGCGCCGACACTTCAATTGCCGAAAACCCGGACCAAGTCCGTGTCGTGTTCACCCCTTCCGGCAAGCGCGGCGCCTTCGCCGCCGGAACCTCCGTTCTGCAGGCCGCGCGGACGCTGGGCGTGGACCTCGACTCGGTCTGCGGCGGACGCGGCATTTGCGGCCGCTGCCAGTGTATCCAGAGCGTCGGCGATTTCCCGAAATTCGAATTGAAGAGCGCGCCCGACCATCTCTCGGAACGCAACCAGACCGAAACGCGCTACGCCTCGAAACGGCCGCTCAAGGACGATCGGCGCCTTGGCTGCCAGAGCAAGCTGCTCGGGGACTGCGTCATCGATATTCCCGAAGACAGCCAGGTCCACCGCCAGATCGTGCGCAAACGCGCCGAGGCGCGCGCCATCGAAATCGATCCGATCGTCACGCTGCATTATCTCGAGGTGGCAGAGCCGGACATGCACCATCCGAGCGGCGATTTGGAGCGCGTTGAGGCGGCCCTGCACACGCAATGGGGCGTCGCCAAGCTGGCGCGGGTCGATCTGCCGGTAATGCAGGCGCTGCAAAAGGCCTTGCGGGGCGGCGATTGGAAAATCACGGCGGCGATCCGCGACGGCGACGCGTTGGTGGCGGTCTGGCCCGGCTTTCATGACAAAGCCTATGGGGCGGCGGTCGATATCGGCTCGACCACCATGTCCCTGCATCTGACCGATCTTCATACCGGCGCTGTCGTCGCGTCTGTCGGCGCGATGAACCCGCAGATCCGCTTCGGCGAAGACCTGATGAGTCGGGTCAGCTATGTCATGATGAATCCCGGCGGCGACAAGGACATGACCCAGGCGGTGCGCGAGACGCTCGGCTATCTGCTGACCCAGGCCGGGTTGGAAGCCGAGGTGGATACGGCGGACATTCTGGAACTGGTGCTGGTCGGCAATCCGATCATGCATCACCTGATGTTGGGCATCGATCCGACCGAGCTGGGCTGGGCGCCCTTCGCCTTGGCGACCAATCAGGCGGTGCGCATCCGCGCCGCCGAGCTCGACCTAGTCGGCAAGACCAATATCGGCGCGCGCGCCTATTTCCTGCCCTGCGTCGCCGGGCATGTCGGCGCCGACGCGGCGGCCGTGGTCCTGTCGGAAGGTCCGCAATTCCGCGATGAGATGACGCTCGTCGTCGATGTCGGCACCAACGCCGAAATCATCTACGGCAACAAGCAGCGGTTGCTGGCCTGCTCCAGCCCGACCGGCCCAGCGCTGGAAGGCGCGCAGATCACATCCGGCCAGCGGGCCGCCCCCGGGGCCATCGAACGCGTCCGGATCGATGCGCAGAGCCTGGAGCCGCGTTTCAGCATCATCGGGTCGGACCTCTGGTCGGACGAGCCCGGTTTCGACGCGGCCGCGGGCAAGACGGGCGTCACTGGAATCTGCGGCTCCGGCATCATCGAAGTCTTGGCGGAAATGTTCCTGGCCGGCTTGATTACGGAAGACGGGGTGATCGACGGCGCCATGGCGGCCCGCACCGACCGGATCGTCCCCGACGGCCGCACCCATGCCTATATCCTCCATCGAGGCGAGCCGGAGATCCGGGTGACCCAGGCCGATGTGCGGGCCATCCAATTAGCGAAGGCCGCGCTCTACGCCGGGGCCCAACTGCTAGTCGACAAGATGGGCGCGCCGCCGGAACGGGTGGTCCTGGCCGGCGCGTTCGGCAGCCATATCGACGCCAAATACGCGATGATCCTGGGGCTCGTTCCCGATTGCGCATTGGAGAATGTGGTCTCGGTCGGCAATGCGGCGGGGACCGGCGCCCGGATCGCACTGCTGAACAAACAGGCGCGGGACGAGATCCGGGAGCTCGTCGCACGGATCGAGAAGATCGAAACCGCCGTCGAGCCGCGCTTCCAGGAGCATTTCGTCGGCGCGATGGCGATCCCGCACAAGACCGCCCCCTTCCCCAAGTTGCGGGCCGCAGTCAGGCTGCCCGAGCCGCGCCCCGCCGAGGCGCAGACCGCATCCGACCAGCCGGCGCGGGCGCGGCGCCGTCGCCGGCGCGGCTGATCCTGGCCGAAGAGTCTTTTCCCGGAGTGCCGATCATGGCGACCAAAGACCAGATCCAATCCCTGATGGCCGGCGCGACCTGCGAGGTGACGCCCAGCCAGGCCTCGAAGGTCGAGGACTTCCGCGCGCACCTGGCCGAGGGAACGGCGGTTTATGTCACTTTCCTGCCCGGTTCCGACATCGCAGACACGATCGCGTCGGCGGTGAAACTGCGCGCCCAGGGCATGGTCCCGGTCCCGCATCTCGCCGCGCGCTCGATCCCGAACGTCGCTTTCCTGGATGAGAGTCTGAAGCGGCTGAAGGGCGAGGCGGATATCGACGAGGCGCTGCTGATCGGCGGCGGCGTCGACCGGCCGGTCGGCGTTTTCGACGCGACGATCCAGATTCTCGAAACCGGCCTGCTGCAGGAATACGGGATTACGCGGCTGGGCGTCGCCGGCCATCCCGAAGGCACGCCGGATATCTCCGAGGCGGATGTCGCCGAAGCGCTGGCGCGGAAGAACGCCTTCGCCGCGGACCATGGTTTGGACATGTATATCACCACGCAATTCTGCTTTGAGGCGGCCCCGATCATCGACTGGGACAAACGCATCAGGGCGGCGGGCAACTGTCTGCCGATCCATATCGGCGCGCCGGGTCTGGCGACGATCAAGACCCTGCTGAAACACGCTATGGCCTGCGGCATCGGCCCGTCGATGAATTTTCTGAAAAAGCAGGCGATGCATGTCGCCAAGCTGATGACCGTAAACGCGCCCGACCGGCTGATCGCCGATCTCGCCGCCTATAAGGCGGACGACCCCGACTGCGGGATCGAGTTGGTGCACATGTATCCGTTGGGCGGGCTGAAAAAGACCGCGCAATGGACCCGCGCCGTGCAGGCCGGACAGTTTGATCTAAACGGCAAGGGCGGGTTCGACGTCACGGTCGAAATCGGCTGATCGGGCCAGCCCTGCGCCGCACGCGTCCTATCGCTTCAACGGCGGCATAAAGCTGACCGGTTTCATCAGCCTATTGCTCTGCGAGACCAGAGCGTCCAGCGCCCGGCTCTTCTCGATATAGGTCAGCCAGTCCGGGTCAGCCCAAAGCCTCGCACGCTTCGCCTCGCGGTCCGCGGCGTTTTCGTAGACCCAGATATGGACATATTCGTTCGGGTTCCCGGTCTCGGCCTGCATATAGAGCGCCGGCTCGCCGAGGCAGCGGAACTGAGGCTCGCGGCCAAATTCATCATAGAGCGCCAAATGATCGCCCATCGTTCCCGGCTTCACGGTATAGGTCCGAACATCAAACAACATGCTGCATCCCTCTCTAAGTTTCGCGTAGCGGTCAGAGCGACCATGTCCGTTTCGCCATCGCCATGCAAATCCGTTGCGGCGGGCGCGGACCGTCATCAAACCTTCATTTGAAACGGGCGTACGGATTTGGAACCAACGAGCCCCTATGCCAACAGCTTCAAAAGCGCGAGACCATGGACAGCGACACGAACTACAATGTGCTATTCCTCTGCACCGGCAATTCGGCCCGAAGCATTCTGGCCGAGGCGATCCTGAACCGTGAAGGCGCCGGGCGTTTCCAAGCCTACAGCGCCGGCAGTCAGCCGGCGGGACAGGTCAACCCGTTCGCCATCGATCTTTTGAAACACATGAATTTCCCCACCGATGATTTCCGCTCGAAGAACTGGGACGAGTTCGCAGGCCCAGAAGCGCCGAAGATGGATTTCGTCTTTACCGTCTGCGACAACGCGGCGAACGAGGTCTGTCCGGTCTGGCCGGGACAGCCGATGTCCGCCCATTGGGGCGTCCCGGATCCGGCCGCCCAGACCGGAACGGACGCGGAGAAAGCCGCCGCCTTCGCCGACGCGTTCCGGATGCTCAACGCGCGCATCTCGATCTTCGTCAATTTGCCGCTGGCCTCGATCGACCGACTCGCCCTACAAGATCATCTGGATCGTATCGGCGATCCGAAATAGCTCTTTCAAGCGACGACGCCGTCGCATTTCTTTCAGGTGTCCCGATGCTTGACCGTCCGCGTCGACTGGCCGCTGAGGCGTTGGGGACCGCTTTTCTGCTCGCCACTGTCGTCGGCTCCGGGATCATGGGCGAGACCCTGGCCGGCGGCAATGTCGCCATCGCCCTGCTGGGGAATACGATCGCCACCGGTGCCATCCTGGTGGTGCTGATCCTGATGTTCGGCCCGATCTCAGGCGCGCATTTCAATCCGGCCGTCACCGTTGCATTTCTGATCCGCCGCGAGATCTCCCTAGCCGACAGCATCCTTTACATTATCGTCCAGGTTGTTGGCGGCATACTAGGCGTTTGGGCGGCGCATGCGATGTTCGCTCAGGAGATCCTGCAAGCCTCGATCAATCTGAGGACCGGTCCGCCGCAATGGTTTGCGGAGCTGGTCGCGACCTTCGGTCTGGTCTCGACGATTTTGGCGGTGCTGCGCTGGCGGCCGGAGGCGGTGCCCTTCGCCGTCGGTCTTTACATCACCGCCGGCTATTGGTTCACCGCCTCGACCTCCTTCGCCAACCCGGCGGTCACCGTCGCGCGCAGCTTCACCGACACCTTCTCCGGCATCCTGCCGGCGCACGCGCCCGGTTTCATCCTGGCCCAGTTCGTCGGCGCCGCGCTGGCCACGGGCGTCTTCGCCTGGCTGCTGCCCGAAGATGCGGATTCTGATTAGCGCCTGCCTGATCGGCCGCCCGGTCCGGTATGACGGCGGCTCGAAGGACCTCGACAGCGCCATCCTGAAAGACTGGATCGAGACCGGCCGCGGCGTCCCCTTTTGCCCGGAGGTCGCCGCCGGCCTGCCGACGCCGCGCCTGCCCGTCGAAATCGAACCGGGCCGGGATGGGCGCGACGTGCTTGCCAAGGGCGCCCGTATCATCGACGCCGACGGCCAGGACGAAACCGCCGCCTACCGGCGCGGCGCGGACCTGGCCCTGGCGTTCGCCCGGGCGCAGAATTGCGTCGCCGCCCTTTTGACCGATGGCAGCCCCTCCTGCGGGTCACAAGCGATCTACGATGGACGCTTTTCCGGCCAGAAGAAACCGGGGCTCGGCGTGGTCGCAGCCCTGCTGCGCGAAAACGGCGTCAGGGTCTTTTCGGAGCGCGAAATCTCGGATGCCGCCGCTTGGCTCTCTTCACAGACCGAGCAAACGGACGTTACGTGATCCCGACCGCCGGGCCGCGATCCTCGCGCGGCGTGCGCCGGAAGAACTCGCGATAGCATTTGGCGAAATGGCTGGCGGAGACGAAGCCGCAGGCCAGTCCGACATCCAGAATCGGCATCGAGGTCTGGCGCAGCAACGCCTGGGCTTTGTGCATGCGCAAGGAGAAATAGTATTTCCGGGGCGTGGTGTTCAGGTGTTTGGAGAATAGCCGCTCAAGCTGCCGAGTGGAGAGGTTCACCTCATGCGCGATCTGCTCGCGGTCCAGCGGCGTCTCCAGATTCTCCTCCATCATCGCGATCGAGGCCAAGAGCTTCGGGTGGCTGACGCCGACGCGGGCGCGCAGGTCCATGCGCTGGGCTTCCTCCGGATCGCGCATCCGCTTCAAGACGAACCAGTCGGTGATCTGCGCGGCGACGGCGTGGCCATGCCGGGCGCCGAAGAAATGCAGCATCATGTCCATCGCCGCCGAGCCGCCGGCGCAGGTTGCGACCGGACCGTCGATCACGAATAGATTCCGGTCGACCTCCAGATTCGGGAAACGTTCTTGGAAGCCGTCCAGATAGTCCCAATGAATGGTGCTGCGCCGGTTCTCCAAGAGCCCGGCGCGGGCGAACAGATAGGACGCGGTTGAGACGCCCACCACAGGCGTTCCCATACGGACAATCCGGCGCAGCCAATTCAGAATGCTGTCATCGGCCATTTGCTCGACGCCGACGCCGCCGATTACAAAGGCGATGTCGAACCCGTCCGGGGCCATCCCCAGATCGGGCACAAGCGTGATGCCGTTGCTGGCTGAGATGGCCCCGCCATCCGGCGACATGATGGTCCAGCGATAGGCCTGGGCTCCCAGAATGTCATTAGCGGCGCGCAGCGGCTCCATGGCGCAGGCCATCGACATCAGTGAGAAATTCGGGACCAGCAGAAACGCGACCCGCACTGGGCGATCGTCTACCGGTCTGTTGAAGAAATCCATACGATCCGCCGAAGATTGCCGCTTCGGCTGCAGAATAGGCGGCTTCGACGGGGCTGCAACACCGTTTCGCGCTAAAGCGCGCGCCCCGCGCCAACGGGCGCGGCCGAAATGGGCGGTCATGGATCGCCGTCGCCGATCTCATCCCGACGGCGGTTGATATAGGCGTCGATCGCCTCCAGCCGTGCGGGATCTAAAGCCGGCGCCTCATAGTTCTCCAAGAGCGAGGTCCAGATCTGGGTCGCCCGCTCGGTCGCGGATTTTGCGCCATCCTCGGCCCAGTTCTCCTGCGTTCGCCAATCGGACAGGAGCGGCTGATAGAACGCGGTCTCGTAGCGCGCCATCGTGTGCGGCGCGCCGAAAAAGTGTCCGCCCGGCGCGGTCTCGGCGATCGCATCCAAGGCGATCTCTTCGGGCGCTGTGTCGATCGGCGTCAGCATCCCCATCATGTGTTGCGCGATTTCGCAGTCGAGCACGATCTTCTCAAACGACGCGACGAGCCCGCCTTCGAGCCAACCGATGGCGTGGTAGATCAGGTTCCCATGGCCGAAGACCGCGCCTGTCATCGCCATTTGCGTCTCATAGGTCGCTTGAGCATCGACCGTATTGGCGGCGTTGCAGGCGCTCGTGCGATAGGGCAGCCCGTAGCGGCGCGCCAGTTGACCGCCCGCCAGATTAGCCTTGGCGTTTTCCGGCGTGCCGAAGGTCGGCGCGCCGCTGCGCATGTCGACATTCGAGGTGAAGCCGCCATAGACCACCGGCGCGCCGGGCCGCGCCAGTTGCGTCAAGGCGACCCCAATCAACGCCTCGGCGTTCTGCTGGGTCAAGGCCGCCGCCATCGTGACCGGCGTCATCGCGCCCATCAGGGTGAAGGGCGTGACGATGGTCGCCTGATTGTGGCGCGCCAGCGCAATGGCGCCGTTCGCCATCTCCTCATCCAATTTCCGCGGCGAGTTGATGTTGATATTGGCGATGACGCTGGGATCGGCCTCCAAGTCGACGACCGTCAGCCCGCGCGCCAGGGCGACCATATTGATCAGATCGATCACCCGACCCGCCCCGATCGGCACGCCGCCGACCACCTTGTCGGTCAATGTCAGGGCGGCGCGGTAGGTGTCCAGATGGCGGTTGTTGGCCGGCATCTCGATCGGCGGCGCAACTTGGTTGCCCAGAAAATGGACGCAGTCGAAACTCTGCGCTAATTTCATCAGCCTTTCGAAGTCCGCCATATTGCCGGGGCGTCGACCGTTGATCCGGTCATGCACGTTCGGCGCGCCGCTGACGAAGCCGAAATTGATGTGCGCGCCGCCAATTGTGACGGCTCGATCCCGATTGCGCGGCGTCAGGGTGAAGGTTCTCGGCGCGGACTTCAGCGCCTCGGCGATCAGGCCGCGATCCGGGTAGACCATGCCGGTAGACCGGTCGGTTTTGGCGCCGGCCCGTTCGAACAGGTCGAGCGCGGCCTCGCCCATCACCTCAATACCGGCATTCTCCAGAAGCTCGAGCGACGCCAGATGGATCGCCTCGACCTGGTCGGCGCTGAGCGGCTCCAACGGCGGAAAGGGCGATCTGACCGAGCGCCAAGGCAAGCGCGGAACGCCGGTTTGGCGCTGGGAAACGTCAACAGAGGACGTTCGTCGTCTCGGACGTCGTTTGCGGTCGGGGCGCGGCATGCGGAGCTCGATTCAGGGGGATGTGGGTCACGGGGATAGGGGATGAGTGCGCACAACCTGCGCCAGCGTTATCGCTCGCGATGTCCCATTCGCGACATTCGCTTCCGGAAAACGCCATCGTGCACAACCCAGCGATTCTCGGCGCCGTCCCCTGCGGTACGGCTTTGCTCATCGTCTCAAGCCGATCTTCGCTTCGCGCACCGCGATATAAGTCGCCGAGGCGAAGATGATCAAGCCGCCCGCAACCGTGAAAAGAGTCGGCGCCTCGGAAAAGACGAACCAGCCGATCAACGCCGCCAGGATCAGTTTAAAGAAATCAAAGGGCATGACGATCGACGTCTCGCCATGCTTTAAGGCCTCCGCAAAGGCGATTTGCGCGACCGTGCCGAGCCCCCCGATCAGCAGCAGCCAGGCATACTGCTCCATCGTCGGCCATCGCCAGACCCCGAGCGCCGGGATCAAGGCCATCGGCGCCATGAAAAGACCCATATAGAGCGTAATGGTCAGAGACGAGTCCGTGCGGCTGAGCACCTTGATCATGACGATCACGATGGCCCAGAGGAAAGACGAAAACAGCGTCAAAAGAAGCCCGAAATCGAGCTGCGCAAAGCCAGGCCGGATGATCACCATGGCCCCGCCGAAACCGACCAGAATGGCCGCCCAGCGTCGAATACGCACGACTTCTCCCAAAGCCAGGGCGGCCAAGGCGGTGGCGAAGATCGGCGCGGTGAAGCTGAGCGCCGACACATCCGCCAAGGGCGCAATCGAGAGCGCATAGAAAAAACAAAGCATGGCGCAGACATTGAAGACCGACCTGACCGCCATCAATCCGGGCCGGCGCGCTTTCAGCGGCGCAAGGCCGTATCGGAGCAACAGGGGCGTTAGGACGATCACGCCGAATACATTCCTGAAGAACGCGATCTCGAACGGATGAAGCGCCGCCGAAACATGGCGGATCGTCGCATGCATCACGACGAATGCGCCGGCTGAGACCAACATCATCCCGATTCCCCGCAGATTGTCGCCGGGAACGGCGGCGGTCGAGGATGGCGAGGGCGTATCGTCCATTCGAAGCAAGCTAGGCCACCGCCGCGATCGGACAAATCCGCAGCCCCGCTGGATGCGCCTGGACGAGCTTGCTAGAGTCGCAGCGCTATCGTTCTGTGGCCTCAGGCCGACGAAGGACCCGTCCATGACCGAGACCGTGATCTACCACAATCCCCGCTGCTCGAAGTCGCGCCAGACTCTGGCCTTGCTGACCGAGCGAGGCGTCGCGCCGTCGGTCATTGAATATCTGAAAACGCCGCCGACCGAGGCGGAGATCCGGGCTCTGCTAGACGCGCTTGGCTGCGAACCCCGCGATCTGATGCGGACCAAGGAGAGCGTTTATCGCGACTTGGGCCTGAAGGATGAAACGGATCCGGACGCCCTGATCCGAGCCATGGCGAAAAATCCGATCCTGATCGAACGGCCGATCGTGACGCGCGGCGGCAAGGCGGCGATCGGCCGCCCGCCCGAATCGGTTCTGAAAATCCTCTAAACGCCGACACGACCGCGCAAACGAACCCGATGCAGGACAACCCGATCCGATACGAGCAGGAGGAGGCCGTCGTCACCCTGACGCTAAACCGGCCCGACGCGCTGAACGCCTTCAGCGACGCGCCGATGATCGAGGCGTTTCTGGCGGCGCTGGACCTGATTGAGCGGGACGCGACGGTGCGCGCAGTGATTCTGACAGGCGCGGGCAAGGCCTTTTCAGCGGGCGGCAACGTCAAACATATGCGAGACAAAACGGAGATGTTCGCCGGCGGCCCGGCGACCGTGAAACAGGCCTATCTTGACGGCATCCTGCGCGTGCCGCCGCGCTTCTGGGCTTTCGACCGGCCGGTGATCGCCGCGGTCAACGGCGCCTGTTTTGGCGCGGCGGTCGATCTCGCCTCGATGTGCGACATCCGCCTGGCCGCGCCTGAGGCCAAGATCGGTCTGCCCTTCGTGAATATCGGCATCGGTCCGGGCGACGGCGCCGCCTGGTTCCTGCCGCGCATCGTCGGACAATCCGCCGCCGCCGAACTGCTGCTGACCGGGGAGCCGATCGACGCCGAGAAGGCGCTGCAGATCGGCTTCTTCAGCCGGATCGTTCCCGCCGGGTCGCTTCTCGAAGAAGCGAAGTCTCTGGCGCGGCGGATCGCCAGCCGAGCGCCGCTCGCCGTGCGCAAGACCAAGCAAGCCTTGCGCGCCGGACTTGAACAATCCTTGCGCGATCACTTGCAATTCTGCGCCGAGATGCAGGCGGCGCTGCACCATACCGAGGATCATACCGAAGCGTTGGAGGCCTTCTTCGAGAAACGCGAGCCTGTCTTTCGCGGCGTCTGACAGCGCCCCGTCCAATTCTTCACCCGGGCGTCGCGCTCAAACGGCGCGCCCGCAACGTCGTCGCGCCGCTAGAACAGGTCGCGGCTGCGCGGTTCGCCGGCTTGGGCCCCGGTCTAGCGTCACGGTCGGCTCGGATCCGCCGATCTCCGACATTTCTTCTCAGAAGCCGCAAGGAATTCCCCGACTATGGTCAAGTCCGACATCGAAATCGCGCGTGAAGCGACAATGCAGCCGATCACCGCCATCGGCGCCCGCGTCGGCGTGCCCGAGGAAGCGCTGCTGCAATTCGGCCCGACCAAAGCGAAAGTCAGTTTCGACTTTCTGAAATCGCTGCAGGATAAGCCGGACGGCAAACTGATCCTGGTTACCGCGATCACCCCGACCCCGGCCGGCGAGGGCAAGACGACGACCACGGTGGGACTCGGCGACGGGCTTAACGCGATCGGCAAGAAGGCGATGATCTGTTTGCGCGAACCCTCGCTCGGACCCTGCTTTGGGGTGAAGGGCGGCGCGGCCGGCGGCGGCTACGCCCAGGTCGTGCCGATGGAGGATATCAACCTGCATTTTACCGGCGATTTCCACGCCATCACCTCGGCGCACAACCTGCTGTCGGCGCTGATCGACAATCACATTTATTGGGGCAACGAGCTTGGATTTGACGAGCGTCGGGTGGCTTGGCGTCGGGTTCTGGATATGAACGACCGCGCGCTGCGCGACACGGTCGTGTCGCTCGGCGGCGTCGCGAACGGATTTCCGCGTCAGACCGGTTTCGACATCACGGTCGCCTCCGAGGTTATGGCGATCTTCTGCCTGTCGAACGATCTGGCGGACTTGGAGCGCCGGCTTGGCGCGATCGTCGTCGGCTACACGCGCAAGCGAGAGCCGATCCGCGCCCGCGATTTGAAAGCCGAAGGCCCGATGACGGTCCTTTTGAAAGACGCGCTAATGCCGAACTTGGTGCAGACACTGGAGAACAACCCGGCCTTTATCCATGGCGGGCCCTTCGCCAATATCGCCCATGGCTGCAACACCGTCTCGGCCACCAAGGCGGCGTTGAAGCTGGTCGACTACACGGTGACGGAGGCCGGTTTCGGCGCCGATTTGGGGGCCGAAAAATTCTTCGACATCAAATGCCGCAAGGCCGGTCTCAGCCCCGACGCCGCGGTAATCGTCGCCACCGTCCGGGCGCTGAAGATGCATGGCGGCGTGGCTAAAGATCTGTTGGGCGAAGAGAATGTCGAGGCGGTCAAGAAAGGTCTCGAGAATCTCGGCCGGCATATCCGCAATGTCGGCCAGTTCGGCGTGCCCGCCGTTGTGGCGATCAACCGCTTCACCGCCGACACGGATGCGGAATTGGCGGCGATCCAGGAATTCGTCACCCAATTCGGCGTCGAGGCGATCGAATGCAACCATTGGGCCGAAGGCTCGAAAGGGACCGAGGCTTTGGCGACGAAAGTCGTGCAGCTCTGCGACAGCGGCGCGGCGCAGTTTCGCACGCTCTATGGCGACGAGATGAGCCTATTCGACAAGATCAACACTGTCTGCCGGTCGATCTATGGCGCCGACGAGGCGATCGCCGACAAGAAGACGCGGGATCAGCTTCGGCAGTGGGAAGAGGCGGGCTACGGCCATCTGCCGGTCTGTATGGCCAAGACCCAATACAGTTTCTCGACCGACCCGAACCTGAAGGGCGCGCCGACCGGTCATGCGGTGCCGATCCGTGAAGTCCGTCTCTCCGCCGGCGCCGAGTTCATCGTCGCGATCTGCGGCGAGGTCATGACCATGCCCGGTCTGCCCCGGACCCCCGCCGCCAACTCGATCCACCTGGACGACGGCGGTTTGGTGCAGGGGCTGTTCTGACCTTCTTCGGCTCGGTCGGCGGCGAACCGCTCTATTCCTTCGTCCCGCGAGTCAGGGCACAGTCCGCCCATGGCGTCGCTTCATGAATTGTCGCTTTGGCACCAGCGCTTTTGCGCCTACTTGCAGACCCAGCCTCGGTTTGCGGCGTTGGCGCAAGCGCTGACCATGGGCGAGGAGGCGCACAGCGATCCGAAAGCGTTCGTCTCGCAGATGAACCATCAGGTGACGCGGTCGCGCTGGGAGAAACCGTTCCAGGATGCGGTCGTTGCGGCGCTGCACGCCTATATCCACGTCCATCTTGGCGTGGCGCCGATTGAGACCCCGGCGGAGGCGCAAGAGCCCTTGGCGCGGCTGAATGAGCTCGGCTATGCGACGCTGCCGCGCATCGACGCAAAACGCACTGCGGCGATACGCGATTGGTTCCGGGACAAACCGCTGGAACTGAATCGCGCGGGGGCGGAACACGAACGCTTGTCCCTAGAGGAGGCGCGCAAGAAAGCGAATATCGCGCACTACAGGATCGCGGATGTTATGGCTTGCCCGGCATTCCTGGAAATCGCCCTCGATCCCATAAGGCTGGGCGTTGCAGCGGCGTATCTGGGCGCGACGCCAACCCTGATCAACATCTCGGCCTGGTGGAGTTTCGCTGGAAGACCAGCGGCCAAAGACGCACAGCTCTTCCATCTGGATGTAGACGATTATCGGTTCCTGAAATTCTTCATCTATCTGACCGATGTGGGCGAGCCGGACGGACCGCATGTCTATGCGCCGCGCTCGCACTTGCATCAGACGGTCCACGGCATGCTCGCCGCTGCCGATGACAAGGCCGGCTTTGTACGGTGGTATCTGCAGCAGCTTCGAAAGACAGACGAAGATGTGATCCGCGCCTTCGGCCCGCCGGATTCAATTATGGGGCCGGAGGGGACGAATTTCGTCGCCGACACCAGCGGCTTGCATCGGGGGTCGTTGCCGACGCGCCATGACCGGCTGATCTGCCAAGCTGTCTATGGCCTGACGCCGCTCTCCATCAGGACAGTGAACCAAATCAGCGTCGGGGCGGAAGGAATGGGAAGGCTGCCGGCCGACATCCTGACCCCGCCCCGCGACCATATATTGCGGATGTATCTGAAACCTTAGTCACCGCGCAGATACGCCGCATCGAACATGCGCATGATCTCCGCAACCGCTTCCGGCCTCACATGGCGCTCATCCGCCGTCCAAGGCTGGTCGGCGCAATGCATCACATGCTCGTAGCTGGGGAAATAGAAAACATCCTGGTTGCGACGGACGATCTCCTCCGCCGCCACCCGCAACACCGATTTGGAATGCGCATTGGCGGCGATGACATGTTGATCAAGGCGATGGGTCGCGATCAGCGGGATCGGGGACAGGCTGAGAACAACTTTGAACTTTGGATTGTGTTCCCGGACGAGGGATAGAAAGGCCTCGAATTCAGCGACATTTTCCTCGACCGTCAACACGGCGGGCTCAGCCAAAGCGAACATCCAAGGGCTACGCGGATTGCGCGACAGCGCGACTCCGTTGGACCGCAGCCGCCAGCATTCGTTCAGGCCCAGCGTGGCGACGAAGATTTCGGCTTCGCTGAGAACCCGCCGTACGGCGTCCGCGTGCTTTGGCTTGTCCACCCGATAGGCGACGGCGTTGCCGAACGCGACGCCCTCGCGAAACGGATCGGTGAAGAAGAGCTGCCCGCTTGGCGCGCGCTCCCGAACGACGAGTGATGGCGTTCGGCTGGCGCCGAAGGCGCGTTCCGCCAATTGGCGGAGACTGGGCGTATTGAAGATCAGCCCCCAAGCCGCCGAGAACCGGGCGAAGTCCCGGTCCGGCGCATATCCGTCGACCACGACACCGTTGGAGCCGTCCGGCTCAGGCTCGGACACAACATAGTTGAAGCCCCGCGCCTGAAGGTTCTTGGCGATCTCGAACGCGAAACAGCTGCCCGCGGAAGCGATCGGGGTCGATTTATCGATCAGCGGGATCTTCTCTGCGATCGGCACGCTCTTTGCCAAAGCGCCGCCGCCTTCGCGCGTCGGGTTCGGCCAGAAGACCGCGGCGGGATTGGCCCGCAAATCAGGCCGATACGCCGCCGCCCCGCGCCGCGTCTTCTCGATATGCGCCGCCAATTCGGTCCGCGCCTTTTCCAGGCCTGGCCGGTCCGCCTCGCGCGCCTTCGCCAGATTGGCCTCGAAAAACCCCTGCAGTAACGCGATGAAGTCTTCGTGACTGCGCAAAGACAGATCGGACACGGCGATTTGATCCAACAAAAAGGCGCGGAAAGCCGGTTCTGAAAAAACCGTTTCGATCAGCAGCGACAGCAAGGCCGGATTCGTCAGGCCGGCCTTGTCATCGATTTCAATCACAGGCGCATCTCGCGACAAACCAGGCGCGCGGTCAGACACGGTAGGGCTGGGCGGTTCAACCGAGGTCATGCAGCGGTTATAGCAAGCCGCGTTTCATGAAGCGAGCAGCGGCGACGTCCGCCACAGCGTGTCAGCCGGCGACCCCGCCGGCCGCGACCAGCGCAGCCAACCGGGCCTCGTCATAGTCGGCCTCGAGTGCGGCAGCGGCCTTTTCCGCCTCGGCCTGAAGATCATCGGAAATCTCGACCGGCGCCGCCTTGCGCCATTCCGCAAGGTAATCGTCGGTTCCGCGTGCGCCGCCGCGCATGGCCGCCCGGTCGATCGCCTTCTCGAATCGCTCGTCGAGCACGATCTTGACCTGATCCCGCCGGCCTTTCCTCGCGGTGACCTGAGCGGGAATGTCCCGCCAATAGGTGACGATCAATTGCGCCATGCCGATGTCTCCTCGCGTCCGTCCGACCCCGCGATGAACGCGGCCAGTTCGCCATAGCCCGTCTTCACGCGCCGATAATCCAGACTCAGCCGCGCCGCCGCCGCCTCGGCCCGCGCGTCCAGCGCCGGATCGTCGGTCTGGGCCAGATAGACCAACCGTGTGTAATTACCGAACATCATCGCGACCATGCCGGGATATTTGTCGAGACCCATGCCCTCAACGACCAGGCTCTCGAAATGGCGCGCCAAATAGTCGGTGAGATAGAACGTGCCGAGTTCTTCCTCCGCCAGGGAAGCGAAGTCGGTCTGACCGGCGAAAAACGCGTAGCAATGGGGACCGCCGATCCGTGTGACCGGACAGTCCGGCCGGGTCTCCTCGGCGATGATCTTGTCGAGCAGCCCGCCGGTTCCGCAATCCGCATAGGCGACGAGGATGCGCGCGGCCCGAGGACGCAAGGCTCTGATCTTCTCCCGCAAGCGCTCAGGGATCTCCGACGGCTGGTTGTGAAGCTTGGCCGGCAGGCAGGTCAGCGCCAGACCGGTCAACCGGTTCAATCGGATCAGGTCGAGTATTTCGCGCGCCAGCGCGCCGCACGCGATGACCTGGACCTGCTTGCCAACCGGCGCCGCATCGCCGGGCGCTGGAAAGGCGGCCTCTTGCTCCGGGGCCAAGGCATCGGATTTCGGCGTCATAGCGCGGCCTTCCCACTCAGGAATGCAGGGAGAGGCCGCTCAGCCCGCCAGGGCCTGATTGTGCTTGCGCGCCATGATCTCTTTGGCGGTTTCGACGGCGACCGCCGCGTCCCGGCAATAATAGTCGGCCCCGATCTCGCGCGAGAACTCTTCGTTCAAGGGCGCGCCGCCGACCACAACGGCATAGCTGTCGCGCAGGCCTTTTTCCTTCAGCGTGTCGATCACGACCTTCATATAGGGCATGGTCGTGGTCAGCAGGGCGGACATGCCGAGAATATCCGGCTGATGCTCTTCGAGCGCCTCCAGATAGTTCTCGACGGGATTGTTGATGCCGATATCGATCACTTCGAACCCGGCGCCCTCCATCATCATCGAAACTAGGTTCTTGCCGATGTCGTGGATGTCGCCCTTGACCGTGCCGATCACCATCTTGCCTTGAGGCGGCGCGCCGGTCTCGGCGAGCAGCGGGCGCAGAATCGCCATGCCGGCCTTCATGGAATTGGCCGCCATCAACACTTCCGGCACGAAGAGGATGCCGTCGCGGAAGTCGATCCCGACGATCCGCATACCCTCGACCAACGCCTCCGTCAGGACCTTGTACGGCTCCCATCCCCGTTCGAGCAGGATGTTCGTCCCCTCGACCACTTCTTCGGCGAGGCCGTCATAGAGATCGTCCCACATCTGTTCGACCAATTCCTGATCGTCGAGATCGCGGAGATTCAGATCTTCGGAAGCGTCGTCGGTCATGGTTATCGGATCCCTGAAAACGCGCCCGCAGCCGGCTCAGCCAGTGACGGGCGCATGCGCCATACGTTTCCACCCCGTCTTGTCCTATCCGCCAGGTGGGACACTGACGCCCTTGTTTTCGCGACGGTTCTTATCATCGCGACGACATAGCAACAGATAAGGCGCATGACCCGGTTGGGAACCGTCTCGCCGTTTTTCTCAGTCCTACTAGGAGGTGAGTCGTCGGGCCTCGGACCGCTGCGCTTCGGTCATATCGCGCCAAACCAGATCGGCCAGACGCCGAGAATCTGCGTCGCCCGCCGCGACAGCGCGCGTAAGCCAGATATACGCCATCACCGGATCGGACGCCTCTCGCCCTGCCTCGCCGACGAAGCCGCGCGCCAGCAAGTTACCCAGAGCGCGCATCGCTTCCGGCATGCCGGCCTCGGCCGCCACCTCATACATTTCCGCCGCCACCCACGGGGCGGCCTCGACGCCGAGTCCCAGTTCCGTCATCTGCGCCAGATTGAACTGCGCTTCGATCACGCCGCCCGCAGCCGCGCGCCGATACAAATCCGCCGCGCGCGGCAAATCGCGTTCGACGCCGATCCCGGTTTGCAGCAAGACCGCCAAACGGAATTGCGACGGCGCGTGCCGCGCCTCGGCCGCACGCACGTACCAGCCCGCAGCCACCGCCGTATCAACGCCGACGCCCAGCCCGTTCTCGTAGGCGTAACCCAGAAGATACTGCGCCTGAACGTCGCCGGCGCGCGCCTTTGGGCCATAGAGCGACTGGATGTAGGCCTCGCCGGGGATCGCGGGGTCCGGCGCCTGGGCCAAAGATTGGGCCCTGACTTGGGCCCCGACCTGAAGCGAAAGGATGACAGCGCACGGGCCCAACGCCGCAGCGACAGCGCGCCACCCGTTCAGCCGCGCCCATGACGCGCCAGCGTCCGGACCCGCTCGTCCTGATCCACCCATTTTAGGAAGCGACCAACTTGTTTCCCCTAGACCAATGATCAACCTAGTTTGATTCCGCCGCAATTTCAAAGCGCTAACGCTCTCCCATCCGCGCGGCGCCCAAGCCGGCCTTCGCTTGCGCCGGGTCGGCGGACGCGGCAAGGTCCAAGCATGGTCGAAATCGAGGTCCTGGCCGTCGTTCTGGTCGCCTATTTCTGCGCCGGCGCTGTAAAGGGCGTGATCGGTCTCGGCATGCCGACGGTCAGCCTGGCGATCATGGTGACGGTGATCGGGTTGAAGGACGCCATCGCCCTGATGCTGTTGCCGGCCTTCGCCACCAATGTGGTTCAAGCGGTCACCGGCGGCGCCTTTGCAGCCTTGTGGCGTCGGTTGACGACCTTGCTCGTCGGCGTTTGCGCTGGCCTTTGGATCGGGGTCGGTGTCTTGGCGGCGGCCGACGCCCTGTTTCTGTCGGCCATATTGGGCGGCTTGCTGGCGCTCTACGCGCTGTTCAGCCTGGCGCGGCCGCAACTGCCGGAGCCCGGCAAGGCCGAGGCGGTTCTGTCGCCGACGGTCGGTCTGACCACCGGCGTGGTGACCGGCATGACAGGCTCCTTCGTGGTGCCGGGCGTGTTGTATCTGCAGGCGCTGCGGCTGCCGAAAGACCAATTCATACAAGCGATGGGCATCGCCTTTACCGTGTCGGCTGCAGCCATGTCAGCGGCCATGATGCAACGCGGGCTGCTGACGGTGGAGATCGGCCTGTTATCCGTCGTGGCGCTGGCGCCCGCCTTCCTGGGGATGTATTTGGGACGGCGGCTGAGGAATCGTCTGGACGAGGCCTTGTTCCGAAAGGTGTTTTTCAGCGCTCTCTTGTTGTTAGGCCTGTATCTGATCGGCCGGGTGATCGTATAGGAGCCGGCCTTGCGTCCGGGCCGAATGTAGGGGATCGAATAGGCATGCGCGCCATATGCATAGGCTCCGCGATGGCGGACACGATCGTTGTGGTGGTCGATAGCGATATCGAACGGATCACCATGCACAACGCCACCACATCCTTCCTATTGATGGAGCAAGGCCGCAAGATCGACGCCAAGAGCATTAGCCACCATATCGGCGGCGGGGGCGTCAACGCGGCGGTCTCGATGGCGCGCTTGGGGGTCGATGTCGCGACGCTGGTGAAGATCGGCGACGACGCCGACGGCGAACGGGTGATGCAGCGCCTGCATGACGAATATGTCGACAGCCGGGCGGTGGTCACCGACACAACCGACGAGACCGGGTCGGCCGTGATGATCTCGTCGCACGATCGGAACGCGACGATCTTCATAGGGCGTGGGGCGAACCGTTTGTTGGTTGATGCGGATGTCGACCGGGCGCGGGTCGAAGGCTTCGACCTCGTCTATATCTCGACCCTGTCGGATCAGTCTTCGGAACAATATCCCCGCGTCGTCGAGAAGGCGGCGGCCGCCGGCGCCTTCGTCGCGGCCAATCCCGGGATCCGGCAATTGACCCGGCGCGGCTCGACATTGATGACGATTCTCGACGAGATTGATGTCTTGGGCCTGAACACGGTCGAGTCTCAAACCCTGATGCGCAATCTGCCGGCGGCCACGTTGGCGACGGCCGCAGAACGGGCGGAGGCGATCGATCTGGACCTGCCGGACGATCCGCCGCACTTGCTGGACAAAGGATTCTATACCGACGCCGGATCGATTTCCTTTTTACAATATGTATTGGCGATGCGGATGCAGGGCGCACGCGGCGTTTTGGTGACGGACGGCGCGGCGGGCGCTTATCTCGCCTTTGGCGATCATATTTACTACTGTCCGACCTTGAAGGCGGCGGTGAAGGGCACGGCAGGTGCCGGCGACGCGTTCACCTCAACGCTCGCCGCAAAACTGGCGCAAGGCGCGCCGCCGGAGCATGCCCTGCGCTGCGCCGCGGTCAACGCCGCCTCGGTCGTCTCCGAAATCGACACTCAAACCGGTTTGTTGACAGAAGAGGCGCTGGATAGCTGGGTCTCAGAAGTAGAAGCCGATCTACCCGTCTTGAAAGCCGCCCTGCCGGCGCCGGCATGACGCCGCGCCCGATCCCGCATCTCGCCGCCCTCCCGCGCCTCGATATCGGGGAAGCAGGGTTGGGCGGCGTCGGCCGCGTATTGCGCCTCAACAATAACGAGAATGTCGAGCAACCGTCGGATGCGGTTCTGGAAGCCGTCGCGCAGGCGCAGGCCGATGCGAATTGGTATCCGGACGTGACGGCAACGGCGCTGAAACAGGCAATCGCCGAGACGCATCCCGGCGTCGCCCCCGACCGGTTGGTCCCTGCCGCCGGGTCCGGCGAATTGATCGCACTCTTGGCGCGCGCCTATAGCGGCCCTGGCGATGAGGTCATTATCGGTCGGCAGGGCTATCTCTATTTCAGCATCGCGTCCATGGCGACGGGGGCGAAACCCGTCTACGTTGACGCGGCTAAGAACGAGAAGAAACCGGGATTCGATCCGCAAGCGGCGCTGGACGCGGTGACCGAGCGGACACGGATCGTGTTTATCGATAATCCCAGCAATCCTTTGGGCGTCATACTGACGGCTCAGGAGATAGCCGAATTCCGGGCCGCCCTACGCGGCGATATCCTGCTGGTCCTCGACGCCGCCTATTCGGATTACGTGACCGATCCCGTCTATCAGGCCGGCGAGGCGATGGTCGATCAAGGCGACAACACCGTTATGCTGCGCACCTGCTCCAAGATCTACGGACTAGCGGGATTGCGGGTCGGTTGGGCCTATGCGCCCGCCGCCATCGTCGAAATGCTGGCGCGCGTGCAGCGCCCGGGTACCATCGCCAGCCTCTCTCTGGCCGCCGCCGAAGCCGCGATCCGAGACCGTGAGACCTATGGCGAGCGTCGGTGGTGCAATCAAAAGACGCGGGACGCCTTTACCCATCGCCTACGCGGCTTGACCGGCGTTTCGGTCCTCGACAGCCATGCGAATTTCGTCTTCGCGACCCTGGGGCCAGAGGCGAAAATCAACGCCAGCGATCTGTTTTCCAAGCTCCGGATGCGGGGCGTCTTCATCCGTCCCATGGCGCCTTATCACGCGCCGGAGAGCGTACGCATCAGTATCGGGACCGAGACCGACATGCGGATCGCGGCCGACGCGATCGAAAGCCTATTGGGCTAGTCGCCGAGGCTCGCCGCCGCATGGCGCCCGGCGACCCGGCCCAACGCCACCGCTGTCAGCAAGCCGTTGCCGGACAAGTACCCGTCGACATCGGGCCCGCTCAGGCCGCAAGCCGCGCCGCCGCCGGCATAGAGATTCCCGAGCGGCGCCTCGCTTCCGGCGCGCAGCACCCGCGCCTGTTCGTCGATCCGCAGCCCGCCCTGGGTGTGGAACAGGGCGCCGGTGACCTTGATCGCATAGCACGGCCCCGTCAGAGCCGGCGTCTTAGACCAGTCCCGCCCGAACGCGTCGATACTCTCGCCCGCCGTCTCGGCGACCGACGCCGTCAGCGCCGCGTCATCGACCCCGATCGCTAGGGCCAGCGCCGGAACCGTCTCGGCTTTGCGCAGCGCGCCCTGCGCCTCGGCCTGGGCGAAATCGTCAAACTCCCGGCCCAAACGCAGCAGCCGTTCATCAAAGACGGCCCAGGCGACGCCGCCTGGCTGGGCCAGGACCTCGACCGCCTGTTCGGAATAGCCCGCATGTTCATTGGAAAACCGCGCGCCCCGCGCATTGACCTGAATCCCGCCCTCCATCATCAGGGCCCAGGTGATCAACACGCCATGCGGGTGCGCGACATTGCCGTGTCCCTGATAACCCGACAAATGCTTGGCCTCGCCGCCCAAGGCCGCGCCCCAAGCCACGGCCTCGCCCTGATTGCCGGCATGGCCGAAATAGAGCGCATCTTTCATTTCCGGAATATGCTCGGCGACCATCGACTTGTTCCCGCCATAGCCGTTGCAGGCCAAGATCAGCGCATCACAGGATATGTCCTCGATCGTCTCGTCGGGGCGCGTGATGCGCATCCCTTTCACCGACGAGCCTTCAGCGAAGAGCGCCGAGACGGTAGCATCGGTGACGATATCCACGCCGCGCGCCGCCGCCGCGTTGACCAGCATGCCCATCAGGCTGCGACCCGTGCGGTCCGGCGGCGCATGCATGCGCGCGACCGAATGGCCGGGATAGAGAAATCCTTGCACCAGATCCAAAGTGACTTCGGGGAAGGCGTTCAGCCAATCGATGGCGGGCCCCGCCGCCTGGGTCGCCGCCGCCAGGACCGCCGGATCGGACCTTCCCTTGGACTTGCCCTGGATGTCGGCGGCGAACAGCGCCGCACTATCCTCAACGCCTGCCGCTGCTTGCAACCGTGTGCCCGCCGCCGGGATCATGCCGGACGACAAGGCGGTGGAGCCGGCGGGCGCGGAGTCGCGCTCGAACACCACGATCTCGGCGCCCGCTTCCTTTGCCGACAACGCCGCGACAAGGCCACAGGCGCCCGCGCCGATGATCGCGATCGGCGTGTGAAAGGCGAAATCCGCCGCCGCCGGGTCCAACAGCGTCATGCGCTATCTGAAGTGCCTGCGGCGGCGCGGATCGCGGCTTCCGCCTTGGCGCAGGTCATCTGATCGCCGATGCTGGCCAGCGCCTTCAGGTTGTCCTGATGGACCTGTTCCGAAAAGGCGGCGCAACCGTTATTGAGCACAGTCACATGGAAGTCCCGGACATGGGCGTCGCGCGCGGTTGAGGCGACGCCGCCATTGGTGACGATACCGCAGAACAGCAGATGCTCGATCCCGGCGCGCCGCAGCACCCATTCCAGGCGGCTCATATAGAAGGCGGAATAAGCGACCTTCTCGACCGTCAGATCAGCGGGTTTCAATTCCGCCACCAGATCCTGACCGAAGGATCCCGGCGCGAAATCGCCCTTGGTCAGGAACGGCCGCAGTTCCTTCAAGTGCGGCGAGATGAAAGGCGCGCCGCCCTTGCCCGGCACGAGGGTGAAATGGGTCGAGACGACCCAGCCGCCGGCTTCGCGCAGCGCGTCGGCCACCGGGCGGACCCGGGCCGGCAAAGCCGCAATTTCGGCCGACGAGACCCCGGCCCGGGCGTAAGCCCCGTCTGGATGCAGGAAATCATTCTGCAGATCGACGATCACCAGCGCGGTCTTCTCCGGGATCAACATGTCAGGCCGCCTTACGTTCGATGATCAGATTGCCGAACGGATCGACCCGTCCTTGCAGGTCAGGCTCAATTACGATCGTCGTATCCGCCTGCTCCAGGATCGCAGGACCGAAAATCACCGAACCGACCGGGGCCGCCAGCCGGTCATAGACTGTCGCCTGCCGCCATTCCCCATCGACATACAACGCGCGTTCGCTCTGAACCGCGTCCGCCAGCGCGCCGCCTTCCGGCGGGGCCAACAGGTGCAGATCGAATTTCGGACGCTTGCCGATCACCGCGACCCGTAGATTCATTACCCGCATCGGAATGCCCTCTAAAAGGCGGCCGAACGCGGCCTGATAGGCGCGCTCGAACGCCGCGCGCACGCCGTCGCGCATCACGCCCGTGGTCGCGCCGTCGAATTTCAGGTCGAGCGGGACCGTCACCGTGTGGGTCTGCCCGACATACAGCATGTCCAGCTCGAACTGGGTCTCGACCCCTTCGAACGCGGTGTTCCCCTTTTGCAGCAACGCGGCGCCGTCGCGCGCGATCGCCGAGAGGCGCTTGTCCAACGCCGTGATATCCAGATCGTCCAGCAGCGCGTTCAGCGTCTCGACCCGGTCATGCCGCATATCGGCGATGACGCAGCCAAGCGCGCTGGTCACCCCGGGATAGCGCGGGACCAGCGCCTTGGAGAGACCGACATCCTTGATCAACGCGCCGACATGCAGCGCCCCGCCGCCGCCGTACGGCATGGCGACAAATCGGTTGGGATCGTGACCGCGTTCGACCGAGACCAGGCGAATGGCGCCGGCCATCCGGGCGTTGGCGACCCGGATGATCGCCTCCGCCGCTTCCATCGCATCCAAGCCCAAAGGATCGCCAACATGGGTCTGAATCGCGCGTTTCGCGGCCGCGACATCCAGACGGTCAAGCTTGCCGCCGATCGGCTTCTCGGCGTTGATCCGGCCAAGCACGGTGTTGGCGTCGGTCACAGTCGGCCGGTCATTGCCCAGGCCGTAACAGACCGGGCCGGGATCGGAGCCGGCGCTTTCCGGTCCGACTTGAAGAATGCCGCCGCGATCGACCGAGGCGATCGACCCGCCGCCGGCGCCGATGGTCGTGATCTCAATCATCGGCGTGCGGATGACGAGGCCGAAGTCGATGCTGGTCTGCGCCGCCAACGCCGTCTCACCGTCAGCGACCAGCGACACATCGAAGCTGGTGCCGCCCATATCGCAGGTGATGACGTTCGGGAAGCCCGCCTCCGCCGCGATATAGGCGCCGGCCGTGACGCCCGCCGCAGGACCCGACAGCGCGGTCCGAACCGGGAAACGTCTGGCCTGATCGACCGACATCACGCCGCCGTTGGATTGTACGATCAGAAGTTCGCCTTCCAGCCCGCCCGCCCGAAGCCCGCCTTCGAGCTTCTTCAGGTAAGAGCCGACCGGCGGTTGAAGATAAGCGTTCAGGCCGGCGGTGGAGCCGCGTTCGAATTCACGGATCTCCGGCAGGATTTCATGCGACGCGGTGACATGATCGTTCGGCCAGATCCGGCGCACCGCGTCCTGCGCCAGGCGCTCGTTCGCGGCGTTTGCGTAAGCGTTGATGAAAAAGAGGCAGACCGACTCCGCGCCGCGTTCGATCAGGGTGCGCGCCGCCTCTTCCACCGCCTCCAGATCGACCGGCATATGCACCGTCCCATCAGCCAGAACGCGCTCAGGGACCTCCAAGCGCAGATCGCGCGGGGCGATCGGCTCGAACCCGCCCCACAGGCCCCAGGTCTGCGGACGATCCCGCCGCCGCATTTCCAGCACATCGCGGAAGCCCGCCGTGGTGATCACGCCCATCCGCGCGCCCTTGCGCTCGAGCAGCGCGTTGGTGCCGACCGTGGTGCCATGCACGACCGTGCCGATCTCGCTCAAATCGTCGATATGCTGGGCGACGCCGGTGCGGATCCCAAGCGACTGGTCGCTCCTCGTCGACGACGTTTTGGCGACCGCGAAGGACCCGTCTTGCTGGTTCAGAAAGAACACATCGGTGAAGGTGCCGCCGACATCGACGCCGACCAGATACGATCCCTGCGCCATTACCGCGCGCCCATGTCATCACGGAACCCATAGTCCTGTGCCGCCGCGTCTTCGGTGACATAGCCGAGGCGGACATCCTCCGCGACTGCCGCCGCATCACGATTGGCGGCTGGGCCGTAGCCGCCGCCGCCCGGCGTCTCCAAACGCACCCGCTGGCCGCGCTTCAGCTTCAGCCCGACCATCTTCGAGGTCATCGCCGGCGCGTCCCAGCCGCTGTTGCTTTGGTAGAGAAACTTGTTGGCTTGGGCCGGCGCGCCGCCGACCACGCCGGGCGGCCGGTGGCGTCCGCGCTCGCCGAACAGAAAGGCGTCGGCCTCTTCCTCGAGCAGTTCAATCTCATAGACCGCGCCAAGCCCACCGCGATGTTCGCCGGCGCCGCCGCTATCGGGCCGCAGCGCCCATTGCGTGAAGCGCACCGGATAGGCGGCTTCGAGAATTTCCAGCGGCGGGATGGTCGCGGTCGAGATCGGCGCATTGCCGTGGTTCAACCCATCGCCTTCCGGATGGCCGCCATGGCCGCCGCCGAAAAACGAGAACATCACCCAACGCCGACCGTCCTTGCGATGCCCGGCCAGGCTTAGCGCGTTGATCGTGCCATAGGCGCAGCCATTCACCCGCTCCGGGGCGACCGCGGCTAGGGCGGAGAACACCGTGTCGATCACCCGCAGGATGGTTTCGGTATAGCCGCCAACCGGCTTGGGCGCCGAGACCGACAGCAGGCTTTCAGACGGGATAACGAAGGAGATCGGCTCCAACACCCCGGCGTTGGCCGGGGCATCCTGGAAGACATGCTTGAGCGCGACATAGCAGGAGGCGATCGCCGTTGAGCGGGAGATATTGACCGGTCCGGCGCAGGCGTCGCTGGTCCCGGTGAAATCGATGGTCATCGCGTCGCCCGCGATCGTGACCGCCAGGGCGATGGTCAGCGGTGCGTCGACGATGCCGTCATTGTCGAGATAGTCGACCGCCTCATAACGGCCATCCGGCAAGTCGGCGATATAGCTGCGCATCAAGTCGGCGGCTCTGGATTTCAACTCGTCCAGCGCTTGGGAAACTGTTTCCGCACCATAGTCATCGAGTAAAAGCTGCAATCTCTTATCGCCCAACGCCAGGGCGTTGATCTGCCCGTTCAGATCGCCATAGAGGCTGCCCGGCAGGCGCGAATTGGCCATAACAATCTTGACAATATCCTCCCTGTATTCGCCGCCGTCATAGAGCTTCACCGGCGGGATCAACATGCCTTCCTGGAAACTCTCCGTCGCCGACGGGTTGTAGTTGCCGGGCACCGCGCCGCCGACATCGTGCCAATGTCCGACAGAGGCGAGCCAGCAGAAAAGGTCGCCGTTGTAGAAGAAGGGCCGCACCAGCTTGAAATCCGACAGGTGTGTGCCGCCTTCGTACGGGTCGTTGAATATCCAGACATCTCCTGGCTTGGCCGGCTCCGATTGCGCCACCCGGTCGATCACCGCCTTCACCGCGAAGGCCATGGCGCCGACAAAAACCGGCAGGCCCGACTTGCCCTGGATCAGCGTCTCGCCGGTTTCGGCGTGGTAGAGTCCGTGACTGGCGTCATGCGCCTCGGCGATGATGGGGTTGAAGGCGCTGCGGAACAGCGTCGCGTCCATCTCGTCGGCGATCTGCTCGAGCCGCCCGCGCAGAACGGCCAGCGTGACGGGATCGATGGTCATCATGGTTTCCTACTCCGCCTCGTTGGACGCACCGGCGTCGTAGCGCTCGCCCAGCGCCAGCAGTTCGGGCGTGCCCAGCGCCGCGTTCAGTTGATCGAAATCCAGCATGCGGTTACGGAAGGGCGCCGTCGTACCGTGCGATTTCAAAGATCCAAAATAATCCTGCATCGCGGCCCCGACAGCGCGGGCGAGTCCGCCCGGGAAGATCGCCAGGTCATAGCCAAGCGCCGCCAGTTCCGGCCCCGAGCGCAACGGGGTCTTGCCACCTTCCACCATATTGGCCAGCAACGGAATGCGGCCCTTAAACCGGGCCATAATCGCCGCGATCTCTGCGTCGTCGCGCGGCGCCTCGACAAAGAGCATGTCGCAGCCGGCGGCGACATAAGCGTCGGCCCGGTCCAAGGCGGCGTCGAGCCCTTCCACGGCGATCGCATCGGTGCGGGCGATGATCAGCGTGTCCGGATCGCGCCGCGCATCCAAAGCGGCCCTCACCTTGCCCACCATCTCTTGCGGCGAGACCAGCGCCTTGCCGTCCAGATGGCCGCAGCGTTTCGGCAACGACTGGTCCTCCAACTGGATCGCCGACGCCCCGGCGCGCTCAAGCCGGCGGACGCTGTGCGCCACATTCAGGGCGTTGCCGAACCCGGTATCCGCATCAACGATCAGCGCGGCGTCGCACCGGTCGCGGATATGCGTGACGACTCCGACCAACTCCTCCAAGCCGAACAGGCCGATATCCGGGCGACCCAAGCGGTTATAGGCGATCGACGCGCCGGAGATATAGAGCGTATCGAACCCAGCGCGTGTCGCGAACAATGCACCCATCGCGTCATAGGCGCCCGGCGCCACCAGCGCGCCCTCCTGGGCCAGCGCCCGGCGCAATCGGGCCTGCGGGGTCACGCGGCTGCTCCTTTGAATTTCACTTCGAGATAGGGGATCAAGCCGCCCGCCGCGACGATCGCCTGCAAATGCGGCGGCGCCGCGTCACAGGCCACCACAACGCCCGTCTCCGCCACAGTCAGCCGGCCCAACGCAAGATCGAGATCGGCCAGAGCTCCGTCTTCAAGCGTCGAGGCGTCGTCGCAAACCAAGGCCGGAAGACCGAGATTGAACGCGTTGCGATAGAAAATGCCGGCGAAGCTACGCGCCAGGACAGCGGCGACGCCGAGCGTCTTCAAGGCTTGCGCCGCCTGCTCGCGGCTCGACCCCATGCCGAAATTCTTGCCGCCTACGACGATATCGCCCGGCCGAACGCTTGCGGCGAAATCGGGGTTGAGGCCCTCCAGGCAATGGGCGGCCAGCTCCTCAATCGGCCCTTTCATATATACGCCCGGGGCCAGCAGGTCGGTGTCGACATTGTCGCCAAATGTCCAGATCCGTCCCATCGGCCTAGGCGCTTTCCGCCAGCAAGGGACGCGGATCGGCGATCCGTCCATGAACGGCCGTCGCCGCCACCGTATAGGGCGAGCCCAAATAGACGAAGGAGGATTTCGCGCCCATCCGCCCCTTAAAGTTGCGCGCTGTCGAGGCCATGCAGCGTTCCCCTTCGGCCAGCACGCCGGCGCCGTAACCGGCGCAGGCGCCGCAGCCCGACGGCAACAGGATGGCGCCAGCCTCGGTCAAGGTCGCCAAGGTCCCGTCGGCCGCCGCCTGGGCGGTGATCCGGGTCGAGGCGGGCGCGATCATCAGGCGCGTCGTGCTGGCGACCGTGCGTCCCCTCAAGACCCGCGCCGCCATCTGAAGATCGTCCAGTTTCGCGCCGGTGCAGGCGCCGATATAGCACTGATCGATCGCGTCTCGGTCGGCGTCCGCGATATCGCCAGCATTGGCGGGACTATGGGGCGCCGCGACCTGCGGCCCCAGCGACCCGGCGTCGAAATCGAAGCGGGCGCGCAGGGGCGCGTCATCATCGCCACGCCATTTCGCCCAATCCCCCGGATCGCCGCCGGCCTTGTCGATATGCGTCGCCGTGACCTCGTCCGGCGCAATCAGGCCGGTTATGCCGCCCAGTTCCGCCGCCATATTGCAGAGCGTCATCCGCTCGGTCATCGATAGGGCGGCGATGGTGTCCCCCGCATATTGAACGACCTGATAGTCGCCGCCATCCATGCCCAGCTCTCGGCACAGGCGCAGCATGATGTCCTTGGCTGAGACGCCGTCGCCCAGCGCGCCGGTCCAGTTGATCAGGATCGTCTCGGGCATGCGCAGCCATGTCTCGCCGGTCGCCAAGGCGCCGGCCATGTCGGTCGCGCCGACGCCGAACATGAAACAGCCGAACGCCCCGCCGGTGGGCGAATGGCTGTCGCCGCCGACCACGAAATGACCCGGCGCGAGATGACCGCGCTCAGGCAGGACCACATGGCAGATGCCCTGCTGATCGTAGAAGCTTTTGATCGCCTGGCCGCGCACCCAGTCCCGCGTCAATTTCAAGATACCGGCCGATTCCTGATCGACGGCGGGGACATAGTGATCGGAGACGACCACGACCTTGTCCGGGTCCCACACGCCGACGCCCAAGCGCTCCAACAGCGGCTTGACCCGGCGTGGACCGCCTGAATCGTGAATCATCGCCAGATTGATCTTGCAGGTCACGATCTCGCCCGGCGCGACATGATCGACGCCGGCGGCGCGCGCGACGATTTTCTGCGCCAGCGTCTGCGGTTGCGCCGATTCTGTGGAGAAGACGCTCATAGCAACCGATATCCTGCCTCGGTCGGAGCCCAACGATGCGCGGTCTCGCTCGTGTCTCGGGACAGCGACATCCGATACTGGAAGCGATCCGGACGATAGAGCGCAATCAGATATTCGACCGGCCGGCCGGCTTCATCCGTCACCGTACGGGAGGCCTTGATCAGCGCCGATCCGAAAGGTGCATCCAAAACCCGCGCCGTTTCTGCGTCAGCCAGGGTCGCGCCAATGGTCTGCTCAGCCGCAGCGACGCGGACGCCCGCCTTCTCCAACGCCACCAACAACGGCGCATCCGCAAGAGCCTGTGCGTCATAGCGGTCGCCGATATCGGCGGGCACATAGGCGGTGAGATGCGAGAAGGCGCCATCCTCCGTGCGCCGCACCCGGACCGACCGCTGCACCATCGCGCCACGCCGGAAGTTCAACGCAGCGGCGACCTCGTCCGACGCAGGGACCAATCCGAAATCCAACAACACGACCTCGGTGCCCCGGCCCAAGGCGAGCAGATCCTCAATCGATCCCGACGCGCCGGCGCTCACCCGCCGACGCGGCGCGCTGTAGGAGACCCGGGTGCCTTTGCCGCGGCCGCGCGTCACGAACCCGTCTCGCGCCAATTCATCGAGAGCGCGTTTCGCCGTAATCCGCGAGACGTTATGCTGCTGAGCCAGTTCGAACTCGCCCGGCACGGTAGCGCCGTTGGGCAGAACCCCGTCCAGGATGCGCTGACGCAGCACCAGATAGATCTGATGATAGAGCGGCGTCCTGAGAGGCGGCGCGTCGGCGGCCGGTCGCAGGTCGAGCGTGACGAGGGGTTCAGAATTGTCGGGCATTGCCTAACGATGACTCCTGGCGGCGTACATCGAACACCTATTGACATATCTCTATGTCATTATCACGATGCATTTCGGATAGGCCAAGCAAAAAAAGCGGCGGCTCTGATCTGGACGCCTGGCAAGCCAGAACGAGATCCATCACATCGCTTTCGCCGCACGCGGCGCCAGTCACATAGGGAGACAGTCACATGCGCAGATTTCTGATGGGAGCGGCTATGGCCGCGGGCGCGGTTGCGGCGATTGCCGGCGCGCCGCTGACGCCGGCCAAGGCGGAGACCACGTTGAACATGGTCTACCCGTTCCCCGATTTCCTGGTTTACACAAAAAGCTGCAAGGAATTCGCCGAGAAGCTGAACGCGGCCGGCGCCGGTGCGGTGCAAGTCGATGTGAAGCCGTTCAACTCGATCGGAATGTTCGAACAGGCCGCCGCGATCCAGAAGGGCGTCGTCGATATGAGCTGCCTGCCCGCCGCCTTCTACGCGCGCAGCCTGCCGGAAAACGAGGCGATCCCGACCTCGAACTCCTCGCCTTCCGCAGTGCGCGCGAATGGCGGCATGGCCATCATCGACAGCCTGCATCAAGAGAAGATGAACATGAAATACCTGGGCTGGGTCGATAGCGGCGTGCGCTTCCACATCTATATGAAAGACCCGCCGAAATTCAACGAAGAGGGCCTGCCGGACTTCAGCGGCGTGAAGATGCGCGACAACCCGATCTATGGCGCCTTCTTCCGCGCGCTCAACGCCGAGACCCACAATATGGCGGTCGGCGAAGTGTATGGCGCGATCCAGAAAGGCGTGGTCGACGCCAGCGCTTGGACATCGCTGGGGGTCACCGGTCTGAAATGGCCTGAATTCCTGACCCACCGTGTCGATCCCGATTTCTACCAGACCGATATCGGCATCATCATGAACCTGGACACTTGGAACAATCTGTCGCCAGAGGCGCAAAAGATCGTCCAGGACACGGTGATCGCCCATGAGGAGTCGAGCCGCGCCGCCCGCATGGCCGAAGCCGAAAAGGAGAAGGCCGATCTGGAAGCCGGCGGTATGGTGGTGCACACGGTTCCGGCCGGTGAGAAATACCGCGAGATCGCGCTCGAATCCGCCTATGCGCGGATGGAGCAGCGGCTGAACGACGACGGCCGGCCGCTGGAGAGCGCCAAACAGTTGCGCGGCCTGTACATTCAGTAATGGCCTGCTAGGCTGAGGAAATGGGGCGGCTCCGCGGTCTGGAGCCGCCCTTTCCGTTCGGATCGACCGGTCTTCGCGACGGGCGCGGCATGAGGCGGCCTCCATGCTTCAGAAGATAGATCAGACCTACACGCTGTTGGTGCGCGGGTTGATGATCCTGGCCTGCGTCTATCTCGGCATGATGATGGTCGTGATCGTCTATTACACGACCTTCCGCAGTCTGGGCTGGTCCTATAACCGCTATTCCTTCGTCTTCATCGAATATGGCTTCATCTATGTGCTGATGGCGGGCTGTCCCTGGATGGTCCGCAAGAAGGCGCATGTCTATATCGAGATGGTGACCGCCGCCTTGAGCGACCGGGTCCGGCCGACCTGGTCGCGCGGCGTCGCGCTTCTGGCCGCGCTGATTTGCGCGATCCTCGCCTTCTATACCGGCCTGCTGACCTATGAGGATTATAGCTGGAACCGGTTTGACGAGTTGCGCGGCGACCTAGATATCAAACGCTGGGTGGTGATCATCGCCATGCCGATCGGCTTCGGCCTATCGGCGATCGAGTTCCTGCGGTTTGTCTTCGGCTCGGAAGTCATCCATGTCGGCGAGGCGGGCGTTCATGAGTAGCGCCGCGCGTCGCCACGCCCCTCGGACCGAGAGCGTCTGAGCAATGGAGTGGTACTGGACGCTCACGGTCTTGCTGGGATCGATCCTGGTCCTGATGGCCGTCGGGTTCCCGGTCGGGATCGCCTTCCTGGGGGTGAACATTGTCGCCGCCGTCCTCTATTTCGGCGGAAACGGCCCCTTCCTGAAACAGCTTGAGCTGGGCGTCGGCACGCTGGCCGACAACGCTTTCGGCTCGATGGCGAATTTCGCCCTAGTCCCCATCCCGATGTTTTTGCTGATGGGGGAGCTGTTTTTTCACACCGGCCTCGCGAACCGATTGTTCAGCGCCGTCGAGCGGTTGATGGGCCGCGTGCCGGCGCGGCTCTCCTATGTCACCGTCGCCGGCGGCACCGCCTTCGCCACCCTGTCCGGCTCGTCCATGGGCAGCACCGCGTTGCTCGGCACGCTGATGGTGCCGGAGATGTCCAAGCGCGGCTATAAGAAGATGCTGTCGATTGGCCCGATCCTGGGCACCGGCGGCATCGCCATGCTGATTCCGCCCTCGGCGCTCGCCGTGCTGTTGGGGACGTTGGCGGAGTTGGATATCGGCTCGCTTCTGGTCGCGGGCGTCGTGCCGGGCATGATCTTGGCCGGCATGTATGTCGTCTTGATCTATACGCTAGCCAAACTCGATCCGGAGGCGGCGCCGGCCTATGACGTCGATGTCGCGCCTTGGAGCGAGCGGCTGATCCTGCTTGCGCGCGATGTGATCCCGATGATCTCGATCGTCGTCGGTGTGATTCTGCTGATCATGATCGGTTGGGCGACGCCGTCGGAAGCGGCGGCCTTCGGCTGCCTCGGAGTCGGTCTGCTCGCCGCCCTGTTCCGCGGCCTGACTCTGCAAGCGATCTGGAAATCTGTGGAGGGCGCGACCCGCGTCACCGTCGTCGCCTTGTTGATCATTTTCGGCTCGGCGACCTTCAGCAAGACGCTGGCCTTTTCCGGCGGCAGCGCCGGTCTGATCCAGTGGGTGACAGGGTTCGACATCTCGCCGATGGTCATGCTGGGCGTGATGTTCCTGATCCTGCTGCTGCTGGGCATGTTCATGGATCAGCTTTCGATGATGCTCTTGACCGTGCCGATCTTCTTCCCGCTGGCCCAGACATTCGGCTTCGACCTGATCTGGTTCGCGGTGATCGTGCTGCTGGCGATGGAGATCAGTTTCACCACCCCGCCCTTCGGCCTGTTGCTGTTCGTTATGCAAGGCGTCGCCCCGCCGGGCACGCGGTTTGTCGATATCTGCATCGCGGCCCTGCCCTTCATGGGCTGCGCGATGCTGCTGGTGGCGTTGATCGTGATCTTCCCGGAATTGGCCCTATGGCTGCCCTCGATCAGCCGTTGACGCCATGAGCGCGCGCCGGACCATCCTGTGTTGCGGGGCTGCACATCTCGATCGGCGCGGGCGGACTTATGACGCAGCGAAGCTTGGCGTAAGCAATCCCGGATCGGTGTTTGAGGAGTTAGGCGGCGTCGCCTTCAATGTCGCCCGCAATCTGGCGCATCTCGCGCATCCGGTCGCCATGCTCTGGGCGCGCGGCGGCGATTCGGTCGCGTTTCTATTGGCGAAAGCCATGGCGGAACTGGGAATCGCCGACCACGGCGTACCGATCCCGAACGCCAAGTCCGCAAGCTATACCGGGATCCTCGACAAGTCCGGCGACCTGATCATCGCGCTGGGCGACATGGCGATCTATGACGCCGTCACAGAGGACCATATCGAGGCCGGTTGGACGGCGGCGGCGGGCGTGCGGGTCTTGATCCTCGACGCCAACCTGACCGAACCGGCGATCCGGCGCGCTGTCGACCTGGCGCAGCGTGACGGTGTGCCGGTGATCGCTTTGGCGACCTCAGCCGCGAAATGCCGGCGCCTGATCCCGGTCGCCGACAAGGTCCAGACGATCTTCATGAACAAGGTCGAGGCGGAGACGCTGTCGGGTGTCGGCGCCGGCGGCGACTTTCTGACAGAGTTACGCGCGATGGGAATCCGGTCGGCCTATGTCACCGATGGGCCCGGGCCGATCCAAGCCTATGACCAGACCGGCGCCGCATCGTTCACGCCGCCGCCCGTGCACCCGATCAAGGATGTCACCGGCGCCGGAGACGCGTTTTCCAGCGGCGCGGCGCGCGCCTTGCTCGACGGCGCCGACCTGCACGCCGTTTTGCGCGCCGGCGCCGCCGCCTCGCGGATCGTGCTGCAATCGGATGAAGCGGCGCCCGCCTCCCTGACGCCGGACGCCTTGGCGCAAACAATCGCCGCGTTCGAGAGGACGCCCAGCCAATGAGTGATCGTCCCTATCATTGCTCTGCCGAGGTCGCAGAGGCGCTGGCGCAAAATCTGCCGGTTGTGGCCCTTGAATCCACCATCGTCACCCATGGCATGCCCTGGCCGCAAAATCTGGCGATGGCTCGGGAGGTGGAGGCTTTGGTGCGCGCGGACGGCGCCACGCCAGCGACTATCGCGGTGCTCGACGGGGTCCTTCATATCGGTCTCGAGGGAAACCAGCTCGAGCGGCTCGCGCAAACCGACGACGCCATGAAACTGTCCCGCGCCGATCTCGCCTTCGCGATGGCCGAGGGCCGCACCGGCGCCACGACGGTCGCCGCCACCATGATCGCCGCCCATATGGCGGGCATACCGGTCTTCGCCACCGGCGGGATCGGCGGCGTGCATCGCGGCGCGGAACTGAGCTTCGACATCTCCGCCGATTTGGAGGAATTGGCGCGGACCCCCGTTGCGGTCGTCTGCGCCGGCGCAAAGGCGATCCTCGATCTGCCCAAAACGCTGGAAGTGTTGGAGACCAAGGGCGTGCCGGTCGTGACCCACGGCGCCGCCGCCTTGCCCGCCTTTTGGTCGCGCGACAGCGGCCTCGCCTCGCCGCTTCGCCTCGATAGCGCAGACGCCATCGCCCGCTTCCTCATAGCGCGTCGCGATACTCCCAATTCCGGCGGCGTCCTGATCGCCAATCCAGTTCCGGCCGCCGACGAAATCCCGCGCGACGAGATGGAACGCTACATCGCAGACGCCCTGGCGGCCGCGGAACAAAAAGGCGTCACGGGTAAAGACGTGACGCCCTACCTTTTGGCGAAAATCTTCGACCTGACAGAAGGACGCAGCCTGACCGCCAATATCGCGCTGGTGAAGAACAACGCCCGCTTGGCCGCCGCCATCGCCAAGGCGTTGGCTCAGTCCGCATAGACCCTATCACCGAAAACGATCTTTTAGACTTGCGGGACCCAGGCCAGACGCATATTGCCCCAAACGCGATCCTGAACTGTGATCGGCGCATCAACTTCTTTTAGCAACACCGTAACACCGCCGCCCATATCGCGAACATAGGATTGAATGAGGTAAGGCTGCACGTTGCGCGCGGCGCTCAACCCCGCCTTGTCATCAAAGATCCGGCGATTTCGGCAATTGGCGGCGTTCCAGACAGGGTCGTCCGGCTTCTGCGGTTTACTGACCGTCGAATTATGCGTACCGATATAGCCGTTGCGGTCGATCGCCGCGACGAGCTTGATTTCCTCGCGCGCGCCAAGGGCGCGGTCCTGCATTTCGGTCAGCACCGCATCAGTCAAATCGACGAATTTCGTGGTGTATTGCTGCGGGTCGCTGCCTTCGACCGGACGATAATCGATGTCGAACATATCAACCAGCGAGATCCGGCCGGAAGAGACCGCCTCTGTCAGCAATTGCGACGCCGATTGAGCCGATGTCGTGCACAGGTCGATGTACCACGCATCGTCTTGTTTAGTGCGTTGGATCAAATCTTCCAGCTTCTCGACGCGCGCCCGGGTCAGTTTCTGAAACCGTGCATGGACGCCAAGGTCAGTCTGTGCGAGCGCTTCGATCGGCAGGGCGCCGAGTTCTTCCAGATGAACGTGACCTTGGCCCATCGGCAGTTGTGCATCGCTTTCTGGACGGATCAAGACGCCGCTGACGGACAAGTCGGCGATCGACCCGGACGCACGCTCGCCCTCGAGCTCGAAGGTCACTGGTTTCACCATAACCGCACGTTCCGCCTGACGCCGATTGAAGTCGCCTGAGGACCGAACGACATGCGCGATCCGATCTCTGATGCCGCTCATATTGCCGGAAATCAACGCCGCCATTTCCTTCAAACGGTCGGCGATTTGACTGGATTGCATCGCTTGATGGGTTATCCCGGTAATCTCTTCGGCGGTCCTGGCGGTGCTGTCGGAGGCCAAACGAACGCTGGAGGCGATTCCGGACGTCGCGCTCTTCTGTTGCTCGGTCGCGACCGCCACAGCGCCGGCGATTTGATCGACCTCGCTGATGCTGTCGGCGATGTTCTGAATCTTAGAGGCCGTCTGACCGGTCGCCGAATTGATCGCTTCGGCGCTCTGGCTGACCCGCTTGATCGCGTCTTCGGTCTCGGTCGCCAAAGACTTGACCTCATTCGCGACAACGGCGAACCCGCGACCCGCATCCCCGGCGCGCGCCGACTCGATGGTTGCGTTCAACGCCAGCAATTTGGTCTGACCGGCGATATCGTGGATCAGTTTCACGACATTGCTGATCTGCGAGGTCGCGTCTTTCAGACCATCGACCGCCGAGATCGCGGTCTGGGCCGACATGGATACATCGGACGTCAAACCGGCCGCGCGCTCAACCTTCTCGGATATCGCCGCGGTGGAGGATTCCAACTGGATGGCGGCGGAGGCCGCGTCCCCAACCGACTCGCGCGACTGGCGAGAATTATCTTCGACCTCCGCAGCGCTGCCAGAGAGTTGGTCCGCGGCGATGCTGAGATTGCTGGCGAATTCGTTAAGCGACGCCGCTTGGGAGTAAAGTACGGACAATATGGCGTCGAGTTCGCGATCCAACGCATCGCCCAACGCCATCGCCCGCTGGACCCGGCGATCATGGCTGGACCCGGCGGTGACCCGGTCCAAGAGCGCCGCCATACACGACATTAGGTAGCTTTGCGCAGCCGCTATATGCTCCGCGTCAACGTCCCGACCCGGCCTGCCGTTCAGATAGGCTCGCATGACCGACCCGGTCAGAACGTCGAAGCCGTGCAACAGCTTCGGAACCGTTACGTCACATTCAACCAGCAAATCGGCGAGCGAGTCTGTTTCCGGTTCCGTCGGCGCCGCGCCGTCTTCCGACAACAGCGCCTTCACATAGGCGTCGGCGGCGCGCCGGGCTTCCGCGAACTCGGGATGCGTCGCATCGTCGGAAGAAAGCGTGTCCTGAACGATCGCATGCTGGGCAAACCCTCGCGCAGCGCCTTCAATGTCTTCCGGAGAGAGAGCGCTGAGTATGCGTGACGCCGCCGGATGGTCCACACGCCATTGTTCTTGTGTAGCCATCCTCGTCGCAATCGCCTCCCGATTGGCCGCTCTATCGGACGTTTCCCTGTATATCGCCCAACCGCAACGCAGACCCCATTCACTCGGCCGGCGCCGCCCCCTAAACCGGCGGATTAATTCTATAGAAAGTGTGATTTTTGCGAGCGATCAAGAAAAATGTCGAAAACGCATCGTGTCTTCGACATTTCTTCATTCTTTGGAATGACGCGAATAGCCCGCGTCGGGCGGTCACGCGACGCTGAAACTCTCGCCACAGCCGCAGCGGGCGGTTTCGTTCGGATTGGCGAAAGTGAAACCGGAGGCGAATTTGCCTTCCTCGTAATCCATTGTCGAGCCGATCAGGAACATCACCGCCGCCGGATCGACGAAGACGCGCACCCCCTTATCCTCGACGACTTCCTCGAACTGTTTATGTTCCTTGGCGTATTCGACGACATAGGACAGACCGGAACAGCCCTTGCTGGAAATCGCCACGCGCAAGCCCAGCACGTCGCCATCGGCCCCGCTCATCAACCGCTTCACGCGATCCGCCGCCGCATCGGTCAGGCTCAGTACAGGTGCGCCGCCGCCAAACATGTCTTCTGCTCCAAATTCTAAACCGGGGCGACACATATACAGGAACGCGCCGCCGACAGTTCAATCCAACCACATTTCGGCGCTGACTAGAAGAAGTCGAGCGCCATTTTTGCGTCTTCCGACATCTGATCCGGCGTCCAGGGCGGCGTCCAGGTCAGCGTCACGGTCACCGCGCCGACGCCGTCCACGCCGGCGACCGCGTCGGCGACCTGTTGCGGCATCTCGCCCGCCACCGGACAGGCCGGCGCGGTCAGGGTCATGGTGATGTCGACATCCCCGTCATCCTGCATCGTGCAGGCGTAGATCAGGCCCAAATCATAGATATTCACGGGGATTTCCGGGTCGTAGACCGTGCGCAGCGCCGCTTCCAGCGCCTGTTGGTCGGCCTTCTCGGCGCCGTCCGGAAGCGACTGGCCGGAAAGCGCCTGCGCGCCCTCTTCCGCCGCCGGGTTGTCGCCGCCGCCGAACATGTCGAAGCCGGGATAGGGACTGTACATGCCGTCAAGCCTTCCAATCGCCGGGCGCCGCGACGCTCAGCCGAAGATCCGATTCACTTTTTCAAGCGCCATCGCCAGCGTGTCAATTTCGGCGCGGGTGTTGTAGAGCCCCATCGACGCCCGCGTGGTGCCGGGAACGCCGAAGCGATCCATCAGCGGCTCGGCGCAGTGATGCCCTGCGCGGACGCAAACGCCTTCCCGGTCGACGATGGTCGCCACATCATGGGGATGCGCGTCGCCAAGCGTGAAGGACAACACGGCGGTCTTATGCGCCGCCGTCCCGATCAGGCGCAAGCCCTCGATCGAGGAGAGCCGTTGCGTCGCATAGGACAGCAAATCCGCTTCATGCCGGGCGATGGCGTCAAGACCGATCGCGGAGACATAGTCGATGGCCGCGCCCAGCCCGATCGCCTGCACGATCTGCGGCGTGCCCGCTTCGAACTTGGCCGGCAGATCGGCCCAGGTCGAGCCTTCATAGGCGACGCTGGCGATCATATCGCCGCCGCCCATGAAAGGCGGCATAGCGTTCAGGATCTCTTCCTTGCCGTAGAGCACCCCGATCCCGGTCGGCCCGTAAAGCTTGTGGCCGGTAAAGACATAGAAATCGACATCCAACGCCTGTACATCGACCGGCAGATGCATCACCGCCTGGCTGCCGTCCAGCAGCACCTTGGCGCCGACGTCATGCGCCGCCGCGATAATCTGCTCGACCGGGGTCACAGTGCCCAGCACGTTCGACACATGGGTCATCGCGACCAGCTTCGTCCTGTCGGTCAGAAGCGCGCGATAGGCGTCCATGACCAACTCGCCGTCGTCGCTGATCGGCGCGACCTTCAGCACGACGCCCGTCATGTCGCGCACAAGCTGCCACGGGACGATGTTGGAGTGATGCTCCATATCGGAGATGACGATTTCGTCGCCGGCCTTCAGCACGCCGCGGCCATAGCTGTAGGCGACCAGATTGATCGCGGCGGTGGCGTTGCCTGTGAAGACGATTTCCTTCTCCGACCGCGCATTCAGATAGGCGCGAACGGTTTCGCGCGCCGCCTCATAGGCCGCTGTGATATTCTCGCTGAAGGCATAAGCGCCGCGATGAACATTCGCGTATTCGTTTTCATATACCCAGCGGATCTTATCGATGACTTGTCGGGGTTTCTGGGCCGACGCGCCGTTGTCCAGGAAACAGACAGGCTTGCCATGCACCTCTTTCGCAAGGATGGGGAAGTCGGCGCGGATCGCGTCGATATCGTAGATCGGGTCGTGTATTTGCGCTGTGGCCGTCATGCCGCCTCTCCATGCGCCAAGCTCGATTGCAGGGCGCGCAATCGGCCGGTCAGGGCTTCCGCGAAAGCCTCGCGGACGGCCAAGTCCTGAATGCGCTCCACCGTGTCGAGCAGGAACGCCTCGATCAACAGGGCTCTGGCGGCTTGTTCGTCGACCCCGCGCGCACGCAGATAGAAGAGCTGATCGGCGTCCAACGCGCCGATCGTCGCGCCATGTCCGCAGCGGACGTCGTCAGCGTAGATTTCAAGCTCCGGCTTGGCGTCGACTTCCGCCTTGCCAGACAAAAGCAGCGCTTTATGCATCTGGTGACCGTCGGTATTCTGCGCGTCGGGCCGGACCAAAATCTTGCCTTGGAAAACGCCGCGCGCATGGTCGGACAGCACGCCGTTGAAGGTCTCCTGGCTTTGGCAATTCGGCCTGGCGTGATCGATGAAAGTGGTGTTGTCGATATGGGCGCCGCCGACGCCGAGATACGCGCCGTTCACGGCGATCTCTGCCCTTTCGCCATCAAGCTTGTACATGGACTCGTTGCGCGCCAAACCTGCGCCAATATTCAGCGCGAAAGCGTCATACTGCGCGCCGCCCGCGACCGATACCGCCGTCGTCGCCACGAATAAGGCGTTTTCCGGCCCGTCATGAATTCGATAGTGGCCGAGCCGCGCGCCCTCGCCCACTATGATTTCAAGCACCGCATTGGTGAAGGCCGGCGCGCCGTCGCCCAGATGAAGATGGCTCTCCAAAAGCGTCGCCTGGGCCCCCGCTCCGATCCGAATCAGAAGTCGCGGATGGGCGGCGACTGGTTGGGCGCCGGGAGCGGTGATGGAGACAACATGGATCGGCTTTTCCAGAAGCGCGCGCTCTTCAACCCCGATTGCAACCCCGTCCTCAAGACAGGCGGCGTTGAGCGCGACCATCGGAAAACGCTCCGCGTTCGCCAACTGTCCAAGCGCCGCGGCGACCGCCCCATGCGCGCCCGCCGCCTCCGGCAAAGGCGCAATCCGCGCCGCGCTCGGTAGGTCGGTTAGGCGCGACAGGCCCGCATCGAACCGGCCGTTCACCAAGACGATCCGCCAGGCGTCCCGGAAGCCGGCTTGAGCGTCGATCCAATCGCCGTCAATCTCCGGCCGTGCGTCGGGGCCCGTCCAGGCGACGCCATCCAGCGCCTTGAGCCGTGTGTATTTCCAGATCTCGGTCTTGCGTCCGGGCAGACCGGTCTTGGCGAGCGCCGCGCGCCCCGCATCACGCAAGTCGTGCAATGGTCCAACGCCGGGGCCCGGCCCAGCAGCCAGCAGGATCTGCAACGTGTCTGTCGTAGCGGCGCTCATGATTACGCCGCCGCGTCCAAGAGATGCGCATAACCGCGCTCTTCCAGTTCCAACGCCAGGGACTTGTCGCCGGACTTCACAATACGGCCGTTGGCCATCACGTGCACCTTATCCGGCACCACATAATCAAGCAGGCGCTGATAATGGGTGATCACGACCATGGCGCGATCGGGCGCGCGCAGCGCGTTTACGCCGTCGGCCACGACTTTCAGCGCGTCGATATCGAGCCCGCTATCGGTTTCGTCGAGCACCGCCAGGCGCGGCTCGAGAACCGCCATCTGGAGCGTCTCGTTCCGCTTCTTCTCGCCGCCGGAGAAGCCGACATTGACCGGGCGTTTCAGCATATCGTCGGACAGGTTCAGCGACTTCGCCTTGGCGCGTACGAATTTCACGAACTCCATCGCGTCATACTCGTCCTCGCCATGATATTTGCGCTTCGCGTTCAGCGCGTGCCGCAAGAAAGTGGTGCCGGCGACGCCGGGAATTTCGACCGGATATTGAAAGGCCAGGAACAGCCCTTCGCAGGCGCGCTCTTCGGGCTCCAGATCCAGCAAGTTCTCGCCGTCATAGAGCACTTCGCCGCCGGTGACCTCATAGCCCTCCCGGCCGGCCAGGACGTAGGACAGGGTGCTCTTGCCGGAGCCGTTCGGCCCCATCACCGCATGCACCTCGCCGGCTTCGACCGTCAGGTTGATGCCTTTGAGGATTTCCTTGCCGTCGACTTCCGCCTGAAGGTCGCGAATTTCCAATAACGCCATAATCTCTGTCTCCGTTGCGCGCGGCCTCAGCCGACGCTGCCTTCCAGGCTGATTCCGATCAGTTTTTGCGCCTCGACGGCGAATTCCATCGGCAGGGTCTGCATGACTTCCTTGCAGAAGCCATTGACGATCAGCCCGACCGCATCCTCCGCGCTCATCCCGCGCGACAGGCAGTAAAACAGTTGATCTTCGCTGATCTTCGAAGTGGTCGCCTCATGCTCCAGCGTCGCCGAAGGATTGCGGCTTTCGATATAGGGCACCGTATGGGCGCCGCATTTATCGCCGATCAGCAGACTGTCGCATTGCGTGAAGTTGCGCGCCCCGTCCGCCTTGGGTCCGATCCGCACCAGCCCGCGATAGGTCTGGTCGGCGCGGCCCGCTGAAATCCCTTTCGAGATGATCTTCGACGTCGTGTTCTTGCCGAGATGGATCATCTTGGTGCCGGTGTCGGCCTGCTGGAAATTGTTGGTGATCGCAACCGAATAGAACTCGCCGACCGAACCGTCGCCCTGCAGGATGCAGCTTGGATATTTCCAGGTCACCGCCGAGCCGGTCTCCACCTGGGTCCAGGCGATCTTCGACTTCACCCCGCGACAGGCGCCGCGCTTGGTGACGAAATTGTAGATGCCGCCCTTGCCGTTCTCGTCGCCCGGGAACCAGTTCTGCACGGTCGAGTATTTGATTTCGGCATTATCGAGCGCGATCAGTTCGACCACCGCTGCGTGCAACTGGTTCTCGTCGCGCTGCGGCGCGGTGCATCCTTCCAAATAGCTGACATAGGAATCGTCGTCGGCGATGATCAAAGTCCGTTCGAATTGACCCGTATTCTCCGCGTTGATCCGGAAATAGGTGCTCAACTCCATCGGACAGCGCACGCCCTTTGGGATGTAGACGAAGCTGCCATCGGTGAAGACCGCGCTGTTCAGGCAGGCGTGTTTGTTGTCGGTGAAAGGCACGACCGAACCGAGATACTTCCGCACCAGTTCAGGATGGGTCTTCACCGCTTCCGAAATCGAGCAGAAGATGACCCCGTGCTTTTCCAGCTCGCGCTTGAAGGTGGTGGCCACCGACACGCTGTCGAAGACCGCGTCGACGGCGATCTTCGGCGCGCCTTCGACGCCGGCCAGCACTTCCTGCTCGCGCAGGGGAATGCCCAGCTTTTCGTAAGTCTCCAACAGTTTCGGATCGACCTCGTCCAAAGACTTCGGCTTGTCGCCGGATTTCGGCGCCGCGTAGTAATAGGCGTCCTGATAGTCGATTTCCGGGAACGCGACTTTGGCCCATTCCGGTTCGGCCATTTCCTGCCAGGCGCGGAACGCCTTCAGGCGCCAGTCCAAGAGCCATTCCGGCTCTTCCTTCTTGGCGGAGATCATGCGGACGATGTCTTCGTTGACGCCCTTTGGCGCCATGTCCATTTCGATGTCGGTGCTGAACCCGTATTTATAGCGGTCCGCGCCCAGCTCCTGGACTTGTTTCACCGTTTCCGTACTTGCGACCATGGATATCCGCCTATTCGCTAAGAACTAAGAGTTAGACCGTCGTCGGCCGCCGTTGACCGGCGCGCGCCGGCGCGTTCAGCGGCTGAGGCTCGATATGGATGAAGTCCGGGACGGTCGGCGCCGCGGCGATCTCTGCCAAGGTCACCGACTCGAACGCCGCCTGGACCGCCGTGTTCAACCGATCCCAGCGCCCGCGCATCGGACAAAGCTGCTCGACCGAACAATCGCCGTCGGCCTCATCGACACAGGCGGTCAGCGCCACGGGACCGTCGATCGCGCTTATGATCTCAGCGACCGAGACCCTATCTGCGGCCCGTTTCAACACATAACCGCCCTGCGCCCCACGCACGGACTCAACCACCGAACGGCGGGCCAGGAGCTTCAGCACTTTGGCCACAGTCGGCTGCGGCAGCGCCGTCGCGTCCGCCAGGTCCACCGCGTTCACCACCGTTCCCGTCGTCTTCGCCATCTGGCTCAAGACAACGACGGCGTAGTCGGTCAATCGGCTTAATCGCAGCATATCTCGTCCGTTTCCGCAGAGCGACGCAACACCTCGCTTCTTACCGGACGATATTAGTCCTGATTAGCACTCAATCAAGACAAATCCTGTCCTATTTAATGTCGCAACCGCGGAAAGGCCGGTCACGGAAGCGGCGCCAGCGCGTCAAGACCGCCTGTTTGTCGCGAAAACGCTTATTCCTCGGGCACGGAGAATCGGGCGCCGTCGAGGGCGTCGCTGACCCGGATCTGGCAGGTCAGGCGCGACGTCTCGGTCAGGCCGAAGGCGAGGTCCAACATGTCTTCCTCTTCTTCGGTCGGCGGCGTCAGTTTTCCGTACCAATCAGCGTCAACGACCATGTGACAGGTCGCGCACGCCATCGACCCTTCGCAGGCCGCTTCGATATCAACGTCATTGTCGACCGCGACCTGCATGACGGATAGGCCGTCCAGCGCCTCCACGGTCTTTTCCGATCCGTCCCGAGAGATGAAAGTAATTTTGGCCATAATTCCTCTGTCCTTGTCGGGCCTGACGCCCTGTGGTCGTGAACCGTCCGTCGGCGATCCGGTTCTAGGTCCGGCTTAGGCGGTGCACCATCTTTTCATACGCGTCAAGAAAGCGATCGATATCCGCTTCCTCTGTCGCCCAGCCCAAGCTGACGCGAATAGCCGAGCCGGCTGTCTCTGCGTCGAATCCCATAGCGGTCAATACGTGGCTGGCGGCGATCTTGCCCGACGAGCAGGCCGACCCGGCGCTGACCGAAACGCCCGCCAGATCCAACGCCATGACTTGCGTCTCCGCCGAAGCGCCCGGAAGCGCGATATTTGCGGTATGGGGCGCGCGCGGCGCGTCGGCGCCGACAATTAAGCTGTTGGGAGCGATACGCCGGACCTCCGTCTCCATCCGGTCGCGCATGGCGAGCAGGGCCGGACCGCGCGCCGCATATGTCGGCTGGGCGGCGCAGACGGCGCCGAACCCAGCCACAGCTTCCAGCGCCTCGGTGCCGGAGCGGACCCGTCGCTCTTGCCCGCCGCCGCGCTGCACCGGGGTGAAAACGACATGCTCTTTGGCGATGAGTGCGCCGACGCCGCGCGGCCCGCCCAGTTTGTGCGCGCTAAGGGTGATGATGTCGGAAACGGCGGCGAGCGGCGCGAGTTCGAGATGCGGCGCGGCTTGTACGCAATCGGAATGGAACAAAGCGCCCGCGTCATGCGCGATATCGGCGAGTTCTTCGATCGGCTGAATCACGCCGGTCTCGTTATTCACGGCCATCACCGAGACCAGGGTCCGCCGCGAGTCCCGGTCATGCAGACGACGTTCTAGAGCCTCGGGATCGACATCACCCGAGGCGCGCACCGGAATGGGCTCGATACTATCGCTGACCTCAAGGACCGAGGGGTGCTCCACCGCGCTGGCGAGAATGCGTTTCGGCTCCGCCGGCGGCGCGAAGCCGGAAATCGCCAGATTATTCGCCTCTGTCGCGCCGCTTGTGAAAATCACCTCGGACTCTGGTCGGCCAGCCAGCGCCGCCGCCTGCCGCCGGGCCCGGCTCAAGATCGCCCGCGCCGCCTGGCCGTCCTGATGCACCGACGACGGGTTACCGGCGCGGTCCATCGCCGCCAGAACAGCCTGCCGCGCCTCGGGCTTCAACGGCGCCGTGGCGTTATAGTCGAGATAGGATCGTTTCATCGGCGCGGATCAACGCAAGGGGTCTCGGCGCCGAGGCTATAGGGCGTCGGCGCGCCGGACAGCGTTTCAAGAATAGATACGTGGTGAGTCGGCGCGATTATTGAGCCGCCAGACGCTCCGACTGGGTCTGCCGATGCACCAGACCGCTGGTTCCGAGAACGCGACCGGTAATCACGTCTTCGATCGTCACGGAACTGAGATAGAGATAGATCTGGTTGCCCAACTCTTCCCAAAGGTCGTGCGTGATGCAGCGGACCTTGTTGTTCATGCAGCCCTGTGGCGACCCCGGCGAACAGCGGGTCGCGCGGATCGGCTCATCCACCGCCATAATCACATCGGCGATCCGCAACTGAGTCGGTGGCATCGCCAACATATAACCGCCGCCCGGGCCGCGCACACTACGCACCACCCCGCCCCGGCGCAGTTTCGCAAAAAGCTGCTCCAGATAGGATAGGGAAATCTCTTGCCGAGTGGCGATGTCCGCCAACGCGATCGGCTTGTCTTTGCTTTTCGAAGCCAAGTCGACAAGCGCCATCACAGCGTAACGGCCTTTGGTGCTTAATCTCACAGTCGTTCCCCTCGGTAGCCGTCGGCCGTCCAGCGCAGCCAGTCGCTCTTATTGACTAATCGGGAATACTAACATCTCAACCGACCAGCGGACCATCCTTCATGTGAAGCATTTTGCCGCAGATCGCAAAATTCAACAGATGATATAGAGCAAGTTCGGTCAAAAATCAAGAAAACCAATCAGAATAGTCGGATTTTATCACCGCGCTTGTGAACGGCTGTCTACTGATGATCAACCGCGTCTCGATTTAGACCAAGCGCCGACGCGGCGCGCGCGATTATTTCCTGATAATCGGTCGGGATTTTCCGGCGGCGTTCTCGATCACCGGCGGGTTGCGATGCGCCTCCGCCTCGTCGACCCGCTCCTTCATCTCGCGCAGTTCAAGCTTGAGCGCGTTGACCTCGCCCATCAGCCCTTCCATCGCCCGGGCCACGGGATCGGGCACATCGCCGAGCGGCGTTCCATAGGGCAGGAAAGCGGCGGGCTGCGAGCCGGCGGCATGTCCGACGACTTTGGCCGGAATGCCGACGACCGTCGCATTTTCGGCGATGTCCTTAATGACGACGGAGTTGGCGCCGACACGCGCGCCGCGCCCGACCGTAATCGGTCCGAGAACCTGAGCGCCGGACCCGATAATGACATTGTCCTCCAAGGTCGGGTGCCGTTTCACCGATCGTTGCGCATTGCTGTTCTCCGCCGGGGAAACGCCGCCCAGGGTCACGCCCTGATAGAGGGTGACATCGTCTCCGATATGCGTGGCCTCGCCAATGACGACGCCCATTGCGTGATCGATGAACAACCGCCGGCCGATGGTCGCGCCGGGATGGATTTCGATACCGGTCACCCAGCGCGCGAATTGCGAGATCAATCGGGCGACCAAGCGCCAGTCGCGCCGCCACAAGGCGTTTGCAACCCGATAAAAGGCGATCGCGTGGACGGATGGATAACAAAGAACCACCTCGGAGCGCGACCGCGCCGCCGGATCGCGCCGGATCACGCTGTCAATGTCGTCAATGATCGTCCGGAACAGTCCCATCGTCCGACCCTTTCACGCACTCGCCTACGCCTCCTAGGCGCGCAGGCCGATTGTTTCCTCACACAGTATATGGCGGCTGTTTTCCGGCGATCAATTGAAGAACAAGAATAAGTCCATGCGCCGAAAACAGCCAGTTGTATTGAATGTTACAAATCAACCAGGCCAGCCGTCACCCCTATTCTCCGTAATTTCGGACTTTTTCGCCGGATTGGCGGGCTTCCGGCGATGATGCGCTTGCAGACCCGGCGCAGAAATCGCACATATTCGGCATGTTTGTTGGCGCGCATGGCGACATCCGGCTGCACCGCGCGCAAACATCTTGCACTTCACGCCAGTTCGTCCGGTCCTGCGCGCATTCGCCCGCTGCGGCGAGGTGGACGACGACGCCACGCAATCCCTGAGGAATCGCCCGAATGCCAGAGGTTATCATCAACGGCCCGGAAGGCCGGCTTGAGGGACGCTATAGTCAAGGCGTCGGGGCCAACGCGCCGATCGCTCTGTTCCTGCATCCGCATCCCCAGCATGGCGGTACGATGAACAACCGGGTCGTCTACACCCTCTATCAGGCCTTCACGAAACGCGGATTTTCCTGTTTGCGCTTTAACTTCCGCGGCGTCGGCCGCAGCCAGGGACGCTTCGCCAAGGGCGAGGGCGAGCTGTCGGACGCCGCCTCGGCGCTCGATTGGCTGCAAAGCTTCAACGAGAACGCGCGCGAGTGCTGGATCGCCGGCTTCTCGTTCGGCGCCTGGATCGGCATGCAATTGTTGATGCGGCGTCCGGAGATCACCGGTTTCATTTCAGTCGCGCCGCCCGCCAACCAGTATGATTTCAGCTTTCTCGCGCCTTGCCCGGCGTCGGGGCTGATGATCCATGGCGGCGACGACGACATCGTGCCGAGCGAATCGGTCGGCAAGCTGGCGCAAAAAATCAACGCTCAGAAGACGGTGACGGTCGAACAACAGATCATCGACGACGCGAACCATTTTTTCGGCAGCCATCTTGACGATGTCGAGCGGCTGGCCGGCGCCTATGTCGACGCGCATTCCAACGCGGTCACGCCGGTCGCACAGGACTGACAGCCATGCCGGAATTCGCGAGCGCGTTTCTGCGCACTCTTTCCGAGCGCGGCTTCATTCACCAATGCACGGACGCCGCGGCGCTGGACGCGCGGGCGTCGTCCGGCGCGGTTCCCGCCTATATCGGCTTTGATGCGACAGCGCCGTCGCTGCACGCCGGCAGCCTTGTGCAAATCATGATGCTGCGTTGGCTGCAGCAGACCGGTCACAAGCCGATCGTGCTGATGGGCGGCGGCACGACCCGGGTCGGCGATCCCAGCGGCAAAGACGAAAGCCGCCAATTGCTTGACGACGCAGCAATCGAAAGCAACATCGCGGGCATCAAACAGGTTTTCAGCCGTTTCCTGAATTTCGGCGACGGACCGACCGACGCGATCCTTGTCAATAACGACGCGTGGCTGCGCGGTCTGCGCTATGTCGATTTCCTGCGCGAGGTCGGCCGGCATTTCTCGATCAATCGGATGTTGAGCTTTGACAGCGTTCGGCTTCGGCTCGAACGCGAGCAGCCGCTATCCTTCCTCGAATTCAACTACATGATCCTGCAGGCCTATGACTTCATGGAGTTGAACCGTCGGCACGGTTGCGCGCTGCAGATGGGCGGGTCGGATCAGTGGGGCAATATCGTCAATGGAGTCGACCTGACCCGGCGCATGTCCGACGCCGAGGTGTTCGGGCTGACGACGCCGCTTTTGACGACCGCCGGCGGCGCCAAGATGGGCAAGACGGCGGGCGGTGCGGTCTGGCTCAACGGCGACATGCTGCCGCCCTATGATTATTGGCAATATTGGCGGAACGCCGACGACGCCGATGTCGGTCGGTTCCTGCGCCTGTTCACGACGCTGGATTTGGCTGAAATCGCGAGGCTCGAATCCCTGCAAGGGGCGGAGATCAACGAGGCCAAGAAGGTGCTGGCGAACGCGGCGACCCGCTTGCTGCATGGCGAGGAGGCGGCCGAACGCGCCGCCAAGACCGCTGCGGAGACTTTCGTCGAAGGCGGCGGCGCCAGCGCCGATCTGCCGACGATTTCCGTGGATGGCGGACGGCTGGCCGAGGGCGTCGGCGTTCTGTCGCTGTTTGTCGAAGCCGGCCTGACCGCCAGCAATGGCGAGGCCCGCCGGCTGATCAAAAACGGCGGCGCGCGCCTGAACGACGAGAAGATCGCGGATGATTCACGGCAAGTGTCGATGAACGACATTGCGGCGAACGGCGCGATCAAACTCTCAGCGGGAAAAAAGAAACACGTCCTGGTGCGGCCAAACTAACCGCGCGCTAGCGCTCTTCCCTCTCCCAAGAGGGGCCATCGAAATCGTCTTGAGTATCTTCCACCGGGTCCGCGTAATCTCCCAATCGGAAGACCTGCCTTAAGAGCCCCGGCGCCAGCGCGGTCAGCGGATTGACGGAGACCTCCGGGGCTTCGATCGGCCCCTCGACGCTGTAATCGGCGGCGAACACCCCTTCGCCCTCGCCGCCGGTGACAATGAACCCAATGATCGGGATCGCGCCGAGAATGCGATTGAACGTATAGGCCGGCACGACGGTGCCCTTCAGGTCGATCAGATCCTGATCCGTATCGACAAAGCCTTCCGCCGTAATGCCCACCGACACGCCATAGGCGCGGGCGGAGTCGATATCGATGCGCCCATCCTCTATGGCGATATCGCCCTCAAGCCGAATGAAATCCATGCCCGGGCCGGCAAGCGCGGAAACCGCGCCGGTCACCGAGATAAACTCCAAAATCCGGGCCAGCGCCGGCGCTCGGGTCAGCCGAAACTCGTCCATCGCCATCGATCCGACATAGGGGTCGTTCACCGTCGCGCGGGATGCGGTGACGCTCAGCCGCCCGCCTTCGATACGATCGCTCCAATCCAGCGCCTTCAGGGCGGCGCCGCCATCGTCCGACTCGACGGAGAGGGTCTGGCCTTCGCCGTCCGGCTCGATCCGAATGCGCAGATCCGCCTCTTCGGTCAGGCGCGCCTGGAGCGCCAGGCTGCGGATCAAATCGTCCTCGAGCCGCATGTCGAAGGCGACATTCTCAAGCCGCCGCGTCGCCCCCGCGATCACCTCGCCATATTGCGCCGATATTTCGATGGTCGGTGCCGGATCCGCTTCGGCGCCAGGCGTTGCTTCAGGCGGCGCATCGTCATCTTCGATCAAATGCGCGATGTCGATCCGGTCCCCTTCCAGCAGCACTGACCAGTCCCCGGACTCGGACTTGCGGACAACGCCGTTTGCATCGCCCTTGTCATAGATGAGCCGGTCGATCCGAATCTCGGCGATATCCTCGAAATCCTCCGCGAAGACCACGCCGAACGCCGCGTCCAGATCCGCGGTGCGCAACGTCGCCAGGTCCAACACCGGTGCGCGGTTGGCGGGAATCTGCAGAACCAAGGATGACGCCGCCGGATCGCCCGCCTCCTTGCGCCATCCGAGCGGTTCGGCGTCGATGACGGCGTCGGTGAGATCGGCCTGCGCCGAGAGATCGGCGTCGCCAGATCGACGCAGACGATAGCGCAACCCCAGCCCGACAGGACCGGTCAGGTACGGCGCGGTGACATAGCCCAACTCGGCGCGCCGGCGCTCGGACAAGACGCCGGAAAGCTCATACTCCGACTGGACCGGCGCCGTCTCCTGGAAATTCTCGCGCCATTTGACCGAAACCAGCCCGTCATCGGAGTTCGCCTCGCCGTCGATATCCATCCCGGTCCTATCGAGCGAAAGCGTGAAAGACCCGTCATCCAAGCGCGTCCCGAACGGTCCATCCAATAGGGCGAAGTCAGTGAACTGGGCCCGCGCGGCGTAAACGATGCGATCGGGCGTCAGCGCTTTTTCAATCGGGAAATAAAGCTCGAGCCGGCCGGTCGCGGAACCCCGTGCATCGTCCGGTTGCAGCCCGAGCTTTCGGATCAACTCGAGCGGCTCTTGATCGAGCACAGCCAAGGCGTCGGTGACCGGCGTCTCGAAATCAACGGCGATGCGTGTGTCGTCGATCGTTCCGACATTGTCGATATCCATCGTCGCGGTCGGGATACGGATCGTATCCGCCAGCGTCCCGTCGCGTCCGATAATCCGAAACCAATCCTTGCCGTAGGTGATGTCGGCGTCAGCGCCCTCGATCGGCGGAAGCGGACGGAAATAGTGTATATCGGCGTCGCGCAGGGTGATGGCGCCGCCGATATCGTCGATCTCCAATGCAAGCAGGTCCGAGGCGGGCGCGCGCGCCGTCAAATCAACCGTCGCGCGGGTGATCCGTCCCCGCGTCAAATTATCGAACAGCCAGATGCGCGCATCTGTTCCGATCGCGGGCGGCCACAAGGCCTCGACGCCGTCGAACGGCAGGTCGGTGACCTCTGCGCCCAAGGCGCCCACATAGGCGCCGTCGGTCAGATAGGCCGCGCCGGTGGCGCTGACCCGCACGCGGTCCAGTAGGGTGAGCGATAGCTCATCAAGCTCAAGGGTTTCCAGACCGTCGGACACTTGTCCGGCAATGCGAAGATCTTGGAACGCCGCGGCAGGCAGGTCCAGGTCGCTGAGATCGATAGTCCCGGATTGGCTGGTTATTTCGAATTGCGCCAGTTGGATATCGCCGTCCAGCGTCGCCGCCAAGGTCGCCACCCCGTCGATCCGGGCGTCCAACGGCGCCAAAAACCCGAATTCGGGCGAAAATTCCTGAAGGCTGAGCGTATCCACATCGAACAATTCGACGTCGGCGGCCAGGGCCGACCCATCTTCCGAAAACCCGAGTTCAAGCCCCGCACGCCCGAAGTCACCGACCAGCGACAGGTCAACCTCCCGCGGCGCGCCGTCCAAGCCGAGCTCAAGACTGAGCGAGCCGGAGAGCGGCTCGTCGACCGTGCGCAGAATCGCGGCCTGCGGCACGGCGCGGGCAATGAGAGACGGCTGGAAAGAGTCGAAAGACAGGCTGAAAGACAAATCCGGCGTTGCAAAGTCACGCAGTAGGACCGCCGAGATTCCGGTTTCCGTGTCGCCGGTCTTGAGAGTCGCACTGATGTTGCCGCGCAACTCCGCGTCGTCCCGCGCCAGAACGATATTCGCGTCCGGCATCCGCCAGGTCAGCCCGGAAAAGCGATCATCCAGCGTGACCTCGGCGTTCAGGATGCTCACTGTATTCAGATAAGAGAGCGCCGTCCCAGGCTCCGGCGGCGCTATCAGAGCGTCTAGAATCGCGAGATCGATGGTTCCTTCGTTCGGATCGTCGCCGCCGGTCGACTGCGCCGCGCCGGCGCCGAAACCCTCCCCGAGAAGACCGAAGGTGAAGGAGCCGTCGCGATACCGCCGGACGACCACTTCGGGCGAATAGACATCCAGATCGGTCGGCGCGATCACACCGCGCCCCAGCGCCTTGATTGACAGCGACATGGACACGTTCGGCAGGATCAAGGCGGGCGCTTCACCGGGCCGCCGCAGCGTAACGTCGCGGATGATGATATCGATCGCGCGATCCCAACCGCCCCAGGTCAGGACAGTATCGGAGATCTCGATATCGAACGGGCTGTCGACCTGCTCGAGCGCCTCTTGCACCGCTGGGGTGAGGAACCCTAACGAGACCGGACCTTGGGACAGTCGCCAGACGCCGATACCGATCAACAAGGCGAGCCCCGCGATCAGGCCGGCGAATATCTCGAGGACAATACGGAAGCTTCTTCGCGTCACAGTTCACCGGGCGCCGGTCGGGCCCCGCCCATCGCCATGCCGCTCAGCGCGGCTGCATCGGAGAAAAGCCCTGTTCACGCCGTCATCGGCGCGGCTTGACCCATGCACTGGCGTAACCCAGTTTCCCCGACAGGAACAGCGGAAACCGGGTGGTTTGGGGCAGAGTGTCAAGCACGGGATCATTCTTGGAGCGACTGCGCGCGGACGCCGTTCCCCCGTCCCGGCTTGACGACGGGACGACGCCCCCCGGGATCGCGCTCGGCTGGGAGCGTCTGGAGGCCGCCCTCGCCGTTTCCGACCCGCCCGACGGCGCGGATACTTTGGCTGCAACGCCCGTCGCCGCGCTGCTTGACGCCGTTTTTGCGCATTCGCCTTTTCTGACGCGCTTGGCGGCCCGCGAAGCGGCGTTTCTGGTCGGGTCGTTGAATGTCGCGCCCGAGCATAGCCTGAACGCCCTTCTGTCGGAGGCGGAAAGCGCTGGCGCGCTGACCGATGTCAAAGCGGCGGAAAAGGCGCTGCGGGTCGCCAAACGGCGTCTGGCCTTGCTGACCGCCATGGCCGATCTGGCTGGCGTCTGGCCGCTTGAAACCGTCACCGATGCGCTGAGCCGTTTCGCCGAAGCGGCGCTGGACGCCGCCACGGCGTTCGCGCTGGGCGAATTGATCGCGGCCGGCAAGATAGCGCCGCAAGACGGGCCGGACGGCCGGCCCGCCGGCTTCTTCCTGCTTGGCATGGGCAAGCTTGGGGCCGGCGAGTTGAACTATTCCAGCGATGTCGATGTGATCGCGCTTTACGATCCGGAACGGCTACGGCCCGCCGATCCTGACCGAATGCGGCAGGACATGGTCCGCGCGACCCAGCGGATCGTGCATCTGATGGAGGCCCGCACCGGCGACGGCTATGTCTTCCGAACCGACCTGCGCCTGCGGCCGGACCCTGGCATGACGCCCCTGGCGATGACCGTCGAGGCCGCCGAATCCTACTATGAAAGCGTCGGCCAGAATTGGGAGCGCGCGGCGATGATCAAGGCGCGCCCGGTCGCCGGCGACCGAGCCTTGGGCGCCGCCTTTCTGCGCGCGATTTCGCCCTTCGTCTGGCGCCGCCATCTCGATTTCGCCGCCGTCGCCGATGTCCACTCGATCAAGCGCCAGATCAACAGCTTTCGCGGCGGCCAGGAAATCTCGATCGAAGGGCACAATATCAAGCTCGGGCGCGGCGGCATCCGCGAGATCGAGTTTTTCGCCCAGACCCAGCAACTGATCTGGGGCGGAAGAACGCCGCAGCTGCGCGGGCGCGGCACGGTCGGCGCCCTGCGCGATCTGGCCGAATACGGCCATATCAGCGCTGGGACCGCCGAGACCTTGGCCGAGGACTACCGTTTCCTGCGCACGCTGGAACACCGGCTGCAAATGCAGAATGACGAGCAGACGCAGAAATTGCCGGACGATCCGCAAGCGCTGGCCGGTCTTGGCTGTTTCTTCGGCTACGCCGAGCCCGACGGTTTCCGCCGCGCCCTGGCGCAGCGTCTGAATTCGGTTTCCAACCACTATGCCGGGCTGTTCGAAGACGCACCAAATCTGGGCGGGTCGGGCGCGCTGGTCTTCACCGGGTCGGAAGACCATCCCGACACGCTCGACACGCTGAAACGCATGGGATTCGACAGCCCGTCGCATATCGCCGACCGGGTTCGCGCCTGGCACTATGGCCGCTATCGCGCGACCCGCAGCGAACGCGCGCGCCAAATCCTCACCGAACTGACGCCGCATATTCTGGAGCGCCTAAGCGACGCCCATAATCCGGGTCAGGCCTTCGCTAAATTCGACGGATTTCTGGAAGCCTTGCCGTCCGGGGTGCAGATCTTTTCGCTGTTTCAATCCAATCCTGAAATCGCCGATCTGGTTTGCGAGATCATGAGCAAGGCGCCGCGGTTGGCGGACTGGCTCTCGCGCAAACCCTCGCTGCTCGACGGCGTGCTCGGCGCGGCCCACATCGCGCCGGACGATCGCGGCCAATCTTTGCGCGCCGCGCTGGCTGACGCCTTGGATCACGCGCGCGATTTTCAGGACGCGCTCGACACGGTCCGGCGTTGGGCCAACGACCGCCGCTTCCTAACCGGCGTCGCCCTGCTGCAGGGCCGCACTAATGGCGAAGAGGCGGGACCCGTCCTCAGCGCCGTGGCCGAGGCCGCGATCGGCGGTCTGACGCCGTGGGTCGAGGGCGAGTTCCGGCGCGCCCACGGGCTTTATTGCGGCGCTGACGATGAGGAACGCGGCTATGGCTTCGCGGTGCTCGCCTTCGGCAAACTGGGCGGCGCCGAACTTGCCCCGATGTCGGATCTGGACCTGGTCTTCGTCTACCGGACGCCGGAAGGCGTCGAGGCCTCGCAAGGCGAAAAACCGCTGGCGCCGATGGTCTATTACACACGGCTTTGCCAGCGTCTCAGCACCGCAATCACGGCGCAGACGCCGGAAGGCGAACTGTACGAGCTCGACACGCGGCTGCGGCCCAACGGCCGGGCCGGGCCGCTGGCGACGAATTTCGAGACCTTGGCCCCCTATTATGAGACCGAGGCTTGGACCTGGGAGTTGATGGCGCTGACCCGAGCGCGTGTGATCCAGGCGCCCGCCGCCTTGAGCGAGGCCCTGACCGATCTCATCGAGCGGACCCTGCGTCGCCCGCGCGACCCGGACACGCTCTTAGTCGATGTCGCGGCGATGCGGATGCGCATCGCGACGCAGCATCGCAGCGACCGGCCGTGGAAAGTGAAACATCGCCGCGGCGGGCTGCTGGATATCGAGTTCATCGCCCAATATCTGCAACTGCGCCATGCCCCGTCCGGGGCCGATATCCTGTCGCAGAACAGCGCCGCCGCCCTGGGCAAGCTGGCCGCCGCCGGCTTGCTCGATGACAGCGACGCCGACGCGCTGATCGCGGCGCTAAGCGAATGGCGGCGCATACAGGCCTTGCTGCGCCTGACCGCGCTGGACGCGTTCGATCCCGACACCGCGCCGGACGGGCAGAAGGCGCTGTTGGCGAACGCCTTCGGCGCCGAGAGTTTCCAGGCGCTGTCGGACCATCTCGACCGAACCGCGGCGACGGCGGCGGCGCTCTATGACAGGATCATCGCCGAGCCGGCGGCGGCGGCCAGCGCCGAGCCGGCTGCAACATAAGACGGAAACCATCCGGCCGGCGCGGCTGCGCGTATCGACAATGACACAACACCGCGACCCACCGCGGCCATAGACTGCACCCCACACGAAAGGAACCAAAGATGCTTCAAGAAGGCGACGCCATGCCCGACTTCTCCGCGCCCACCGATGGAGACGGCGCGCTCACCGCGGCCGATCTGAAAGGCGCGCCGGCGGTGATCTACTTCTATCCCAAGGACGACACGCCGGGCTGCACCACAGAAGCCAAAGACTTCACCGACATGGCGGCCGATTTCGCCGCGCTGGGCGTGAAGGTGGTCGGCGTCAGCAAGGACACCGTCGCCAAGCATGACAAGTTCAAGGCGAAGCACGATTTGTCGCTGATTCTGGCGAGCGACGCCGACGGCGGCATGTGCGAGGCCTTCGGCGCCTGGGGCGTGAAGAAGATGTATGGCAAGGAATATGAGGGGATCATCCGCTCGACCTTCCTGATCGACGCCGGCGGTTCGGTCGCCAAGGTCTGGCCGAAGGTCAAGGTCAAAGGCCACGCGGCGGAAGTGCTGGAAGCCGCCAAGGCGCTTTAGGCGACGGCCATGACGGCGCCTAGCCTGACGGAAACGGCGGTCGGTGTTCTGACGACCGCCGATCCGGTGGCCAAGGCAGAGGCCAGCCGCGCCGCCGCCGAGGCTTGGCGGTCCGGCGCTCTAGCCGAACGCGGCAAGGCCACTCCGCCGGACCGGCCAGCGCGCCCGGACAAGCCCGTCTTGATGCGGCCCGGCGCCGTGCCGCGCCGGCGGATCAATCGCGGCGTTCAGGGTCGGGTGGCGCTGCTCCACGCGCTGGCGCATATCGAGCTGAACGCGATCGATCTGGCCTGGGATATCGTCGCCCGCTTCGGCGCCGTCGAACCGCAACCTCCCGCCGCTTTCCTGGACGATTGGGTCGGCGTGGCGGCGGACGAGGCGCGCCACTTCCTGATGCTGGCGCAACGATTGCGGGAGCTTGGCGCGGCCTATGGCGACCTCCCCGCCCATGACGGATTGTGGCAGGCCTCGCAAGACACCGCCCATGATCTACTGGCCCGGCTGGCGGTCGTACCGATGGTGCTGGAGGCGCGCGGCCTCGATGTCACCCCCGCCATGATCGAGAAGCTCGCCTCCGTCGATGATCACGAGAGCGCGCGCATCCTGCAAATCATCCACGACGATGAAATCACCCATGTCGCCTCCGGCAAACGCTGGTTCGACTGGCTGGCGCGTCAACGCGGCTTGGCGCCGGATGACGCCTGGCGCTCTCTCGTGCGGGCGCATTTCAAGGGTGAGATCAAGCCGCCCTTCAATGAAAAGAGTCGGGCCTTGGCCGGAATGGAGGCGGAGTGGTATCTCAGCCTCGCCGCCCCTGCGCAACGGACAGAACCGAAGCGGAAGGAAGAGGCGCGCTAAGCGGGCGGCGACGCCGCCCGGATGGCGCTCGACCGCCTAAACCGCAGCGTCATGGGCCGCATGATGCGCCGCGCGGATCTTCTGACGCTGTTCGCGGCGCCGGACCTCGCGCCGTTCGTGCCGTCGACGAACAAAACGCAGGGCCCAGAAATAGCCCAACGCGGCGAGCCCGATCGCCCAAGGCAGACAGCCGAGGAACAGCGGCAGGCCGAACGCGTCCAGGACGCTGACCGTGCCGAGCCAGATTTTGTCCAGGAAACCGGCGTCGGGATACAGGCTCATCATCTCGTTCAACCGCGCGGTGAAAGTGTCATAGCCAAGCGGTTCGTCCCAGCGGCCGAGCATGAAATGACCAGTCTTCACAAAGACGAAATAGATCGGCCCAAGGGTGAAGACATTCGTCAGCCAGACCCAAGCGACCGCCACAATCGGGTTGAAATCGAAGCGCGGCGCCGCCGTCCGGATCAAGCCCCAAAGACCGAAGAGAATGGCGATTTGCGCGCCGACCAGCGGGGTGAAGGCCCAGAACACACCGAACCCGACGCCGCGCGCCGCATATTCAGGCGGTCGCCGGCTGGAGAACATCGGCGCGATCAAGCGCCGCCGGAAGGTTCGGCCGAGCTTTCGGGATACGCGACTGGTGCGGGACTCCGACACGGTTTGTTCTCTCCGGCCGCCTTGGATGCGACGGCCTTGTTTCCTCGCCCATTGTTCGACCCGAAAACGCCGCCGGATCAGTCCCGCACTCCGTTCTTCGGCGCGGGTTCAAACCGAAACATTAACCGTCCGGCGGGGTCCTGAAAGCGTAAAGTGGCCGGCTGTGACGAATCCGACGGAGTGTCATCCCGATCGCACCCGGAAAGCGCAAAAAAGGCCAAATCCAGCGGGGACGGTTTCGCGCGTCGCGTCACAAACGCTTTTCCGGCGGCGGCCCTGGCTCCGCCCGGTCAACCCGGCTAGAACCCGCGCGATGACCGACCGATCCCTCCCAGCCGACGCGACCTCCGCAAGGACGCCGAACCCCGCGCAGACGCCCGGTTTTCTGGGATTCAGTGAGACGCGCATCGCATTTCTGTTGCTTCTGACGACGCCCGCGATGTTCGGAACCAACATGTTGGTCGCACGCTGGATGGCCGACACGGCCCCGCCGGTGGCGCTCGCCTTTTGGCGGTGGGTCGGCGTGCTGCTCCTGATGCTGCTGCTGCGCGGGCCGCAGCTTTGGGCCCATCGCAAAGATGTGATCGCGGAATGGAAGGACCTGGCCGTACTCGGCGCGCTGGGCATGGGGGTCTGCGGCGCCTTCGTCTATATCGGCGCCGAGACCACCACCGCCACCAATATCGGCATGCTCTACGCCTCCTCGCCGGTGCTCATCGCGGTTCTGGCCTGGCGGTTCTACGGCGAACGATTCTCGACGCTGCAAGGGGTCGGCGGGCTGCTTTGTCTGATCGGCGTTTTGTGGATCGTCTTTCGCGGCGAGCTTGAGGCCTTGCGGGCCCTGCGATTCGCCGTCGGCGATGTCTGGGTTCTCGCCGCGGTGATCGGCTGGGCGGTCTACGCGATCATGGTGAAATATCGGCCGAGCGGCATGGGCATGATGACCCGCTTCACCGCGATCTGCCTGTTCGGCGTGCTAATCCTGGCGCCCTTCACGCTGTGGGAGACGATGACGGTGGGCGCCGTGCCGGTCCAATGGGACGTGGCGATCGCGATTGGGGCGCTGGTGCTGATCGCCGGCTTTGGCGCCTTCCTGGCCTATGCCAAAGTCCAGTCAGTGCTGGGCGCGGCGCGCGGGTCCCTGATCCTCTATCTCAACCCGATCTATGTCGCGGTCATGGCCTGGGCGCTGCTGTCGGAAAGTCTGGCGCTTTATCACCTGATCGGCGCAGCCCTGGTGCTGCCTGGGATCTATCTCGCCAACCGGCGGCCGAGACAGGCCGACACAAATGGCGCCGGAACAAGAACGCCTTAGTCGATATCCTCGACCGGCTGCGCCGGACCGCCATCCAGCTTCATCGCCAGCGCCGCCTCAAGATAGTCGTCGAGATCGCCGTCCAACACCGACTGCGCCGCGCCTTTTTCGACGCCGGTCCGCAGGTCCTTGACCATCTGATAGGGTTGCAGGACATATGAGCGGATTTGTCGGCCCCAGCCGATTTCGCTCTTCGCCTCATGCTCCGCCTGCGCCGCCTCCTCACGCTTACGCAACTCAAGCTCGTAGAGCCGCGCCTCCAGCATCTTCATCGCCGTCGCCCGGTTCTTATGCTGCGACCGATCATTCTGGCACTGAACCACGATGTTGGTCGGGATGTGGGTGATGCGCACCGCCGAGTCCGTCCGGTTCACATGCTGGCCGCCGGCGCCGGACGCGCGATAGGTGTCGATGCGCAAATCCTTTTCCTCAATATCGACCTCGATCGAATCGTCGATCTCCGGATAGACGGTCACCGAGGAGAAGCTGGTATGGCGCCGGGCGTTGGAATCGAAAGGCGAAATACGGACCAGCCGATGCACGCCGGTTTCGGTCTTGAGCCAGCCATAGGCCGCCTCGCCGCTGACCTTGAGGGTCGCGGATTTCAGGCCCGCTTCCTCGCCTGGGCTTTCTTCGATCAATTCGGTCTTGTAGCCGTGCTGGTCGGACCAACGGCTATACATGCGCAGCAGCATGCTGGCCCAATCCTGGCTCTCGGTGCCGCCGGCGCCCGCATGGACTTCGAGGAAACAGTTGTTGCCGTCCGCTTCGCCGGACAACAGGCTCTGGATCTGCGCGTCGCGCGCGGTCGATTGCAGCGCGGCCAGCGCCTCTTCCGCTTCCTCGACGACCTCGGCGTCGCCTTCCGCTTCGCCAAGCTCAATCAACTCCAGATTGTCGCTTAGTCCGTTCTCAAGAGCAGAATAGGCGTTCAGTCGGGATTCGAGCGAAGCGCGTTCGCGCATGATCTTCTGGGCCGCCGTCGCATCGTCCCAAAGGGTCGGGTCCTCGACGCGCGCATTCAACTCCAGGAGGCGCTTTTTCGACGTCTCCAAGTCAAAGATGCCTCCTCAGCAGCGCCAAAGACTGCTTGAGTTCATCGACAATGGCGACCGTTTCAGCCTTCATCCCAGAGGGCGCTCCCAAACATGCCGCGACGATACTGTCGCGGTGCGGACTCGATTAGGCGAAGCGCCTCACTTTGACAAGCGGGTTCAGGGCCAGGGCGGCGTCCTCAGCGTCGAGCAGGCCGGCCGGTCGGCGAAACGGCGGTCAATAGAGGCCGCGCGAGCCTCGCTGGGTCGGGGCGCCGCCAGAGGGTGCGGCGACCGCGCCGGCCTCGGCGGGCGCGCCGCCGGCGACACCGCCGGACGCCGCGGCCGACGTCGACCCATCGATTAACAGACCGCGCGACGCCGAGGTCGGCTCGGTCCCGGCGCGGAACGCCTCTTGGATCACACGCTCGCTGGCGCGGGTCGCCAGGCCGCCCGTGTCCGCATCGATCCGGACCAGTCGGACGCCGGGTGGGGTTCGGAACGGCGCCGCCGAGACTTCCTGGAGGGTCTGGCGCATGAATTCCTTGAAGATCGGCGCGGCGACCGAAGAACCGGTTTCCTGACCGCCCCAGGGCTGTTGCCCCAAGGGGCGCGGCGTGTCGAAACCGACAAACACCCCGACCGCCAGATCAGGCGCAAAGCCGATAAACCATGTGTCGCGGCTTTCGTTCGTGGTGCCGGTCTTGCCACCCAGCGGGGCGCCCAACGCGCTGATCCGCCGGCCGGTGCCGCGCAGAACCACGCCTTCCAGCATGCTGGTCACCTGATAGGCGGAGACCGGGTCGGCGACCTGGGCGCGCGGATCCGGCGGTTCAGGCGGCGCCTGTCCGGTCCAGGCGACATCGACGCAGCCTTCGCACAGGCGGGCGTCATGGCGATAGACGGCGCCGCCGTTTCGATCCTGAACCCGGTCGATCAGGGTCGGTGTGATCCGCTTGCCGCCATTGACCAGCATCGCGTAGGCCGTCGTCAGATCCAACAGCGTGGTCTCGCCGGCGCCGAGCGACATCGACAGATGCGTCGGCATATCCTCCGCCACGCCGAACGCATCGACCGTCTCGACGACGGCGTCCATCCCGATGGCCTGCGCCAAGCGGACAGTCATCAGGTTGCGTGATCGCTCGATCCCGACCCGCATCGGGCTGGGTCCATAGAATTTGCGCGAGAAATTGGCCGGCTTCCATTTCTTTTGGCCCGGCCCCTGGTCCATGACGAAGGGCGCGTCCAGGATCAGGGTCGCCGGCGTATAGCCTTGCTCGAGCGCCGCGAGATAGACGAACGGCTTGATCGCGGAACCGGGCTGACGCCGGGCCTGGGTCGCACGGTTGAACTCGCTGTCGTCAAAGCTCCAGCCGCCCTGCATCGCCAGGATGCGGCCGGTATGCGGGTCCAGCGCGACCACCGCGCCGTTAACCTCGGGGACTTGGCGCAAACCGTAACTGCCTTCCGGATAGGGCGTCGGGTCCTCGCCCTCCTTCGCTGGCCGCCCAAAGGCGACCGGCTCGACCAGCACGACATCACCGACCTTCACAACCTCGCTCGGCCGATTGACCGCCGGGCCGCGTTCCTGATCCGCCAGCGCCTCGCGCGCCCAGGTCAGTTCCGCCATCGGAATCTGGCCCAACGAGCCGTCCTTCAAGCCGATCTCCGCCTGTTTCGCGTCGGTCGCCAGCACCACAGCCAGCCGCCAAGGCGCGATATCCGGCGGGTCTTCGATTTCCAAAAGCGCGGTGAACCAGACATCCGACTCTTTCGACGCCGCGCCGGCCCCTGACAGGTCGAGCCGCGTTACCGGACCGCGATAGCCATGGCGCCGGTCATAGGCGGTCAGGCCGCCGCGCAGCGCGTCGCGGGCGATCGCCTGTAGCCGGGAATCGAGCGTCGTGCGAATAGACAAGCCGCCCTTGTTCACCGCCGAAAGCCCGACTTTCTCGGCCACGATGCGGCGCGATTCCTCGACGAAATAGCGCGCCTCGACGGGCACAGGTTCGCGGGGCGGCCGCACGGTCAAGGGCTTCATGCGCGCCTCGGCGGCCTCGGCGTCGGTGATATAACCCTCTTCAAGCATCCGGCCGATCACCCAGTTTCGGCGTGTCACCGCCGCTTCATGGCGCCGGATCGGATGGTAATTGTTCGGCGCCTTTGGCAGCGCGGCGATATAGGCGGCTTCTTCCAGCGACAGTTCGTCCAACGACTTGTCGAAATAGTTCAGCGCCGCCGCGGCCACGCCGTAGGACCGGTAGCCGAGGAAAATCTCATTGAGATAAAGCTCGAGGATCCGATCTTTGCTCAGCACCCGTTCGATGCGCAGCGCCAGGATCGCCTCTTTGATCTTACGTTCGATCGACAGCTCATTGGTCAGCAAGAAGTTTTTCGCCACCTGCTGGGTGATGGTCGAGGCGCCGATCGGCCGGCCGCCGCCGCGCAGCACGATCCGCACATTCGTAAGCACGGCGCGTACGAGCGCCAACGGGTCGACGCCGAAATGCGTATAGAAGTTTTTGTCCTCAGCCGAGATGAAGGCCTGAAGAACCCGCTTCGGCATCGACGAGACGGGCACGAAGACCCGGTTTTCGGTCGCGAATTCGGCGATCAGCCGTCCATCGCCGGCATGCACCCGCGTCGCGGTCGGCGGCTGATAATCCGCCAAAACCTTATGCTCAGGCAGATCGCGCCCATAATGCCACAGGCCATAGACAGCGACGCCGGCGGCGCCAATCCCGCCGACCACCGTCAACAGCAGCATGAACATAACGGTCTTGAACACGAGCCTCGATCCCTCGATGCGCCTTTCAGGAGCGCGCCTTAACGCTAGATTACGGCGTAAATGGGGTGCGGTCACCCCCGCGAGGAGCCCGATCGGCGCGACACGCAGCCCCGACCGCAACACCCTCGCCGCGCCGCCGCCGCGCCCCCGCCGTGTTTAGGAACGGCTGAGTTTCTCCTGTTCGGCGAAATAGGCGTCGATGGTGCGCAGCAAGGCCGCGCCGACTTGGCGCCGATACTCAGCCGATTTCAGCTTCGCCTCGTCCGACCGGTTCGACAGGTAGCCCAGCTCGACCAGCACCGACGGCACGGTCGGCGATTTCAGCACGGCGAAGCCGGCGAACCGGTGGGGACGGCGCAGCAGACGCACATCGCCTTGGAATGTCTCGACCAGGGTCTGCGCGAATTGCCAACTCGACTCGCTGGTTTTCCGCTGCGCCAGGTCCAACAGGATATAAGCGGTCTGATCGTCATAGCCGGTGAGGTCGTAGCCGGCCAGGATGTCAGATTTGTTCTCGCGCGCCGCCAGCGCCGCCGCCTCCCTGTCCGACGCGGTCTCCGACAGTGTGTAGACCGACAGGCCGCGAGGACGATTTGTCGCATGGGCGTCCGCATGGACCGATATGAAGAGCTCGGCCCCGGCGCGGTGCGCCACTTCATAGCGGTCGCGCAGTTTCACAAAGACGTCGCTGTCCCGGGTCATCACCACCCTGTAGCGGCCGGAGCCCTCAAGCTGGGATCGGAACTCGCGGGCGAAGCTGAGTACGATGGTCTTCTCGAAGACGCCTGAGGCGCCGATCGCGCCGGGATCGACCCCGCCATGGCCGGGGTCAAGCACAACGACCCGGCGTTCGCGCGGACTGGGCGCACGCGGACCCGCCGGCGCCGTGGTCCGGCGCGCGGGCGCAGCCCTTGGTTCCGCCGCGACGACGGCTGGACCTTTGGGGGCGGCCGCCTCGGAACCGGCATAGGCGGCCCAATCATCTGATTGCGCGCCGCTTGGGGCGGCCGCGAACCCTCGGACGTCGCTGGCTCTCAGGTCGATGACAAGGCGGCCGCCTGCGCCGTCAGCGGCGGGCAGCCGGAAATGCCGGGCGACGATCGCGGGCTGGGTCAGATCGATGACAAATCGACTGACGCCTTGGCGGAACAGGCCGAAGCGGTACTGCCCGACGACCCCGCGCGCCGCGCTCAAGGGCTGCAATCGGTTCGGCCAGGCCACTTCCGGCAGGTCGATCACCACCCGGTACGGGTCCGCCAATGAGAGCAGCCGGTAAGGAACCTGGCTGGAGAGTTCCAACACGAAGCGCGTGTAGCCCTCATGCGCGCCGATTCGTACGCCTTTGACGATGGGCGTCCGCGAGGCGGACTGGGCAAGCTGCGTCGGCGGGTTCGCCTCGACGCTGACGGCCGCGCTATGCTTGGGAGCGCCCGCGAAGGCGAGTGCGGCCAACAGCACGGCGCACGCGTTCACCCCGCGCCGATGCAAGGGGCTCTTTTTTTGGGCGCGCAAACCGCGCGGCTGCGACCCAATCCGTTGATGGTCCAAAAGCCTCAACATTTTGCGACACTATTTCCGTTCAGCCCTACATTTATGGCGGTATTCGCGCTGAGACTCAATTCACGCCGCGCCCCCGCCGCACGCGTCTTATCCTGAGCGCCTCCCTGGGGCCGCGCGAGACCCCAATCGTTGCGCGATGAGACAAGTTGCGCGCAATTTTTATTGCCAAAGAGCCCGCGATCAGTAGGTTGATACCGCGAATATATCGCAATGAGATGCAAGGCGCAGCGCTTCGTCGGACGTGTCGACGTTCAGCGCGATAGCGCCACGGAGAGCGGTCTCGCCGCCGCGTCCCCCAAAATCCGGCGTTTCCAGACGGGACAGGCCGGGGCGTTCCGGGGTGTCGCGTATGGCTGGTGCGCACTCACATCTGGCCCAGTGACTCGGCCTCATCTCTTTTGCGACAGACCGCGGTAGCAAAGAAGCATGTTGAGAACCCAGGAATCCAGCCACAGCGCGCCACCCGCACCGAAGCCTTTACACGGCCTCGGCGCGGTTGAGTTCGGCGCGCCGAGGCGCGCGTCCGGCCTAGGGCCCGCGATGCGCCGGATTTCGACAAACAATCGCCCGAATTTCGGCGGCGGGACCGGCGGCGACGCCGCGCGTCGCGCCGAGAATCGGGTCGAAGTGAGGATTTATGGCGCGACGTATGTTGATCGACGCCACCCACCCGGAAGAAACCCGGGTCGTGGCGGTCAGTGGTAATCGGCTCGAGGAATTCGATTACGAAACAGCGACGAAACTACAGCTCAAAGGGAATATCTATCTCGCGAAAGTAACGCGGGTTGAGCCGTCCCTGCAGGCCGCTTTCGTCGATTATGGCGGGAACCGACACGGTTTCCTCGCCTTTAGCGAAATTCACCCCGACTATTACAGGATCCCGGTCGCCGACCGAGAGGATCTGGTCGAAGAAGATTCGGGCGACGATGACGAGAACGGCGATGCGGAAACGCCGGTCGAGGAACTTGGCGGCGACGAAGGCGCCGAGGAAGCCGTCGAAGAAGCGCAAAAGCGCCGGCCGCGTTTGCGCCGGCACTATAAGATCCAAGAGGTCATCAAACGCCGGCAGGTCCTGCTGGTGCAGGTGATCAAGGAAGAGCGCGGCAGCAAAGGCGCGGCGCTCACCACCTATCTGTCGCTGGCCGGGCGCTATTGCGTGTTGATGCCCAACACCTCGCGCGGCGGCGGTGTGAGCCGGAAGATCGCCAATCCGCAAGACCGCAAGCGTCTGAAGGCGGTGATGAGCGATCTCGGCGTGCCGGACGGGATGGCGGTCATTCTGCGCACCGCCGGCCAGGAGCGTTCGAAAGCGGAAATCAAGCGCGACTACGAATATATCATGCGGATGTGGGACGGCATCCGCTCCAAAACGCTGGAATCGATGGCGCCCGCTCTGATCCATGAAGAGGCGAATCTGATCCGGCGCTCGATCCGCGATCTCTACAGCAAGGATATTGACGAGATCTTTGTCGCCGGCGACGAGGCCTATCGCATCGCCAAGGACTTCATGAAGGCGATGATCCCCAGTCACGCCAAGAAGGTCCAGCGCTACAAAGATGAAGGCGGCGTGCCGCTTTTCCAACGCTATCAGGTCGAAGCCCAACTGACCCAAATCTACGATCCGGTCGTGCAGTTGCGCTCCGGCGGGTCGATCGTGATGCATCAAACCGAGGCGTTGGTGGCGATCGACGTCAACTCCGGCCGCGCCACGCGGGAGCGCCATATCGAAGAGACGGCGCTGAAGACGAATCTCGAGGCCGCCGAAGAAATCGCCCGGCAATTGCGCCTGCGCGACATGGCCGGGCTGGTCGTGATCGATTTCATCGATATGGAGGAAAACCGCAACGACCAGGCCGTCGAGCGCCGCTTGAAGGAAGCGCTGCGGCGCGACCGGGCGCGGATCCAGGTCGGCCGGATCAGCCCGTTCGGCCTGATGGAAATGTCGCGGCAGCGGTTGCGACCCAGCCTGTTGGAGGCGATGACCCAGCCCTGTCACACCTGCGGCGGCATCGGCTATATCCCGTCGACCGAATCGGCGGCGCTGCAGGTCCTGCGCGCGGTCGAAGAAGAAGGACTGCGCAAGCGCTCGAAACAGATCAATGTCAAAGCTCCGCCGTCGGTGGCGCTCTATCTGTTCAACCATAAGCGCGCGACCTTGGCGGAGATGGAGCAGAATTCCGGTTTTCGGGTCATGCTCGAGACCGACGAGGCGCTGATCCCGCCGAACTATGTGATGACCCGGATCGCTCATGACGCCGACGATGAGAACCCGGTGGAGTCGACGGTAACAAGCAGCGCCGATCAAAGCGAAGGCGGCGGGCGCCGTCAGGAAAGCCGGACCGATGGACGCGCCGACGGCGAAGGAAGGGGACGCAAGCGCGGCCGCCGCCGGCGCCGGCGCTACGATGAGGAGGGCGAGACCGAGGCGCAGGAAATCGAGGCCGGCGTAGCGGAGGGGTCTTCGGACGCGGGCGACGCGGCGATTCCGGATGCCGAGGCCGCTTCCGAGGAGGACGACAAGCCGCGCCGCCGGCGGAAACGCGGACGACGCGGCGGACGTAAACGGCGCGAGGACGCCGACGCCATGGACGCGGCGGAAGCAACTGAGGCGGACGACGCCCAGGCGGAGCCTCAGAGCGGCTTAGCGGCGGAAGATACGCCGCAAGAACCAGCGGAAGGGGCCGCCGAGGCTGCGCCGGGCGCGGTAGAGCCCGCCGACGCGGAAAAACCAAAGCGCACGCGACGCGGCCGCCGCGGCGGACGCCGGTCGGCCGCGCCTGTGGAAGACGAAGCCGACTCAGCCGACCAGAATGACGCCGCCGGCGATCCGATTGAAGCGTCGCCGACCGAACCGCAAGTGGACCCGGCGTCAGACTCTGGCGACGATTTGAAACCCGCCAAGAAACCTCGGCGTGCGCGCAAGGCGTCGGCCAAGAAGGCGGCCGCTAAATCGGCGGCGGAAAAGGCGCCGGCGACGAGCGAGGCGGCGGAACCCGAGAAGGCCGATCCCGAGAAGACCGATCCCGAGAAGACCGATCCCGGACTGGCCGCGACCGTGGCCCCCAGCTCTGAAATCTTCGTTCCGGATGAGACCGAAAGCAGCGACGCGCCAATGGCGGAGAGCGCGCCGGAAACGCCGGCGGAGCCGATCGAAACGCCGTCCGCACCATCGGAGGCCGCGCCTGAAGCAGAAACGCCGTCGGATCAGCCGAAACGCAAGGGATGGTGGAACCGGATAACCGGTTCCTGATCCATCAGCGTCACGGGAACGCGAGAAAAGCCGGCGCGGGACCCTGGTCCCGCCGCCGGTTTTTCTATGCCCGCCAGACCTTCAAGGCCTCGGCGGCGGCGGCGATTTCGCTGGGATCGCCGGCGAAAGAGAAACGCATGGTGGCGTTGCCGCGGTCCTCGTCGAAATCCAGCCCCGGCGTCGCCGCAACCCCGGTCTCGGCCAACATACGGGCGCAGAAACCCTGGCTGTCGTTGGTCATCGCGGCGATGTCAGCATAGAGGTAGAAAGCGCCGTCGCTCGGCGCCAGCTCCGAGAAACCCGCTTTCGGCAACTCCCGCAGCAGCAGGTCGCGGTTCGCCGCATAGCGGGCGACATTCGCCTCGAGCTCTTCCTTGCAGTCAAAAGCCGCGATCGCCGCCGCCTGGCTCAACGTCGGCGGCGAAATGAACAGATTCTGCGCCAAGCGCTCAACCGGCTTCATCAGGTCTTCCGGCAGAACCAGCCAGCCAAGCCGCCAACCGGTCATGGAGAAATATTTCGAGAAACTGTTCACCACGACCGCCGTGTCGGAATGCGACAGCGCGGTCTCGAACCCCCGTCCATAGGTGACGCCCTGATAGATCTCGTCGGAGATGAAGCGAATCCCTTCCGCGTCGCAATAGGCCGCCAGGGCGGCCATCTCGGCCTTCGGCAGCATCGTCCCGGTCGGGTTCGAGGGCGAGGCCACGATCAGACCATCGAGCGCGCCTGTGCGCGCGCGCGCCGCGTCCAGCAGGGCGGGAGACGGCTGATAACGGTCCCGCAGTCCGGTCTCGATAATCACCGGCTCGATCCCCAACACCGACAGGATATGGCGGTAACAGGGATAGCCGGGCGCGACCAAGGCGACGCGGTCCCCAGGTTCGAAACAGGCGAGAAAAGACAGCAGGAACCCCCCGGACGAGCCCGTTGTCAGGGCGATCCGCTCCATCGGGACCGAAACGCCGTAATCCTCGGCGTAGTGCCGGGCGATGGCCGTGCGCAGTTCCGGCAGACCCAATGCGACGGTATAGCCGAGCCGTTGCTCGGCCAAAGCCGCTTGCGCCGCCTCGATCACGCCTTGGGGCGCCGGCGTTCCGGGTTGACCGACCTCCAGGTGATAAACCGCTTCCTGCGTCGCGGCGCGTTCCGCTGCGGCGCGCATCACCTCCATGACGATGAAAGGCGGGATCTCGCCCCGCCGGGACGTCTTCAGCGTCATCGGCCTGTTGTCCCCTTCTCTGCCCCGCGGCCGCGCTTATTCGGCCAACGCCGCCAGCCCGTCGGTGCGCGGATCGACTTCGGCGCCGCATAGCCGTTTTTCGGGGGCCTCAGGCAAGCCGGACGGGCAGTAAATCACATGAACCCGGCCGGCCAGCGGCGTCGTTCCGGCGCTGATTCCTGCGTCGGCGAGCCCCTGCTTCGCTTCGCCCGGCGCATTGCGCTCAATGCCGACGCGGCCGCCGACCGCGTCGATGGTGACGCGGCTTTCAGCGAGCGCTTCGCGCAACGGAACGCCGTCCAGGAAGGAACGCGACGCCGCCTTGATCAAGGCTCCGAGCCCAGTTGCGCCGCCATCTCCCGCCGCTGCGTAATACCAGCGGAAATTGGCGTCGTTGGCGATTAAGAGCGGCGTGTTCCAGAGTTTCCCGGGGCGCGGACGGCCCGGGAAGAAACCCAGACCCTGGGGCATTCGGCCGAGACCCGCCGGCCCGTTCAGCGACACGGTGCAGGCCACTGCGGAGCCGTCCCGCGCGACCGCTAAGAACCCGGTGGCGCCGCGATCGGCCAACATGAACCCCGTCATGTCCCGGGTCTTCTCGGGGGCGGCGTTTTCTTCGATCCGCTCGGCAAGCGCCTCAATCGCCGAATCCTCAAGCTGGAGGGTCGGCAGGTCGTCCGAATCATCCGCCATGGATTCGGCGAAAACCGCTTGCAGGACGCGCGCGATCGTCGCCGTCCGGCCGCCGAGCCCCTCGCTCAGGTCCGGGTCCAACTCGTTGATCGCCCCCAAAGCCTGCGCGACGGCCAGACCGTGGCTGATCGAGGGCGGCGCGACATAGACGATCTGATTGTTGACCGACGCGCCGGCCGGCGTTCGCCATTCCGGCAGGAATCCGTTCAGCCTTTGCAGGTCCAGCGCGGCCGGTCCAGCCGCCGCGATATAGCCGTTCACGACATTCCGGGCCAACGGACCGGCATACATCACGCCGGCCCCGCGCAACCGGATCTGCGAGATGACCGTGGCGAGCGACGGCTGCACCCAGTTCCAGGTCGGCGAGGGCGGCTGCCCATCCGGGCCGGCCAAGGCGGCCATCGCCTCTCGGTCCCGCTGCAACAAGGGCCAAACCACCGCCAAATCATTTCGCGTCGCGCGCGAGGCGGAATGACCGAGCCGAGCCAGATTCTCCGCATTGGCCAACAGGCCGCGCCAATCGAGACGCCCGTAGCGCGCATGCAAGGCCGCCATGCCGCGCGCCAGGGCGGGGACCGAGACCGTCGCACCCTCCGTGGCGGGCGGCGACAGGAAATCCAAGACTTCCGTGGCGCCCAGTCCGGGATCGTGGATCAAGCAAACGCCCTCCGACCCCAAACCGGCGCGCGTGGGCATGGTCACGGCCAGCGTGAAGGCCATGGCGACCGCCGCGTCCGCCGCGCTGCCGCCAATGGTCAAGATTTCACGCCCGACAAGCGTGGCGCGGGGCTCGTCAGACGCCGCGCCGCCGAAAAAGCCGCCGACATAGCCGACTTGGCCAATGCCCGGCGCTTCAACCTCAACGCAGCCGACCGCCGTCGCACAGCAGACCGCCACGACCAAGCGTCGCACGCCGCGCCGGATCGGCCCGTCGCCATTGCGCCGGGTCGCCGCACACCCTACCTTTGAACGATCCGATACAGCGGCGTGTGGTTTGATGAAACCGTTCGGCAGACGAGTGGTGACAGCTTTGTCCACGGTGGTTCTCGGTCCTCCGCCCCTTGCGGCCGCGGCCCTGATCGCCGCCGCCGTCTTCTTATCCGGCTTGTATCCGATCGCGGCGCAGGCGCAAGGCCGCACGGTCAGCTTAATCCGCGACACCGAAATCGAGAACACAATACGCGTCTATACCGCGCCGATTTTCAAGGCCGCCGGCCTGAATCCAAGCTTTGTTCGCATCCATCTGGTGAATGATCCAAGCCTGAACGCCTTCGTCGCCAACGGCCAGCGAATTTACATTCACACCGGCCTGCTGATGCGGGCCGACAATCCGGGACAGGTGATCGGCGTTCTGGCGCACGAAGCCGGCCACATCACAGGCGGTCATTTGGCGCGCTTCAGCGATGGTCTCTCCGACGCCTCCAACACCAATCTGGCGGCGCTGATTCTGGGTATCCCCTTGGCGGTCTTGTCCGGTCGTCCGGAAGTCGCGGCGGCCGCCTCCTCGCTGGGCAATCAATTGGGCACACGGCAATTCCTGCAATACACCCGAGGCAACGAGCGAGCGGCCGACCAAGCCGCCGTCGATTTTCTCGACGAGGCGGAAATCAGCGCTCGCGGACTGTATGAATTCATGCAGGTGCTGCAGCAGCAGGACGCAATGTTTACGTCCACGAGCCAGTCGTCCTACACGCGCACCCACCCGCTGAGCGCCGATCGCGTTGAGTTTCTCAGAAACCATCTGGCCAACTCGCCCAACAGCCGGCGGCCTTTGCCGGACTATTTCCAACGCATGCACGATCGAATGCGGGCGAAGCTGAACGGCTATATCCTGCCGACGGGGCGGGTGTACACCCTGTATCCCGAGACCGACCGGTCCTTTGATGCGCGCTACGCCCGGGCCGTCGCGCTCATGCGCGATGTCAGAACAGAGGAAGCGTTGGTCCTCGCGGAAGAACTGATCGCCGAGAATCCCGAAGACGCTTTCGTCTATGAATTGAAGGCCGACATTCTCCGCGACGCGGCGCGGCTGGAGGACGCGATCGACGTGTATGAGCGCGTCGTCGAAATGCTGCCTTGGGCCGCCCTAGTCCGGCTTGAATTGGCCAGATCGCAGATCGAGCTGAACAGCCCGGACCTGGACGATGAGGCCGAAATCCATCTGCGCGAGGCGCTACGCTATGAGCCCAACATGTCGCAGGCTTGGAGGTTGCTGGCCACCGTCTATGGCCGCCGCGGCGATTTCGGCCAGACCGCTTTGGCGCAAGCCGAAGAGGCGGTCAATCAGGGACGGCGCAACGCGGCGCTGGGCCATGCGCGGCGCGCCCTGACACTGCTCCCGGAGGGCTCGCCCGCGTGGCTTCGGGCCCAAGACATCGAAATCCAGGCCCAGCGCAATCCGAACGGCTGACGCCCCGTCGCCCGGCTGTTGCAGCGGCGCCGCGGCGGCCAACGACGCTTCAATCCTGCGTGACAGCGCCCGAGAGGCCCGCCATAAAGCTTGCGCCTGCGGATCGCATACCGACAACTGACGCAGGGAAACAAGCGCATCGCACCGGCGGTTTTTGGAAGGAGACGCGGATCATGGGAGTTCAACGACGGACGTCGGTTCTGGCGATGGCTCTGATCGCGTCTGCAATGCTGTACGCTGTGCAGCCGGCGGCGGCCGAGGAGGACAGTGCGCCCGCCAGCCCCTCCGCCGCCGAAGCGGCCGGGCTTTCCAAGGAACAGGTCGAAGAGATTGTCCGCGACTACCTGCTGGCGAACCCCGAAATCGTCATGCAGGCGATGGAGCGGCATCGCGAAAACGAGCGCATCGCCGAGGTCGCGCGACGGGAAGCGGCGATGGAGGCGATGGCGGCGCGCATCTTCGAGAATCCAGAGGCGCCGGACAACGGCGTGACGGACTACGATGTCACCCTTGTCGAGTTCTTCGATTATCAATGCCACTACTGCAAGAAAGTGTTCTCAGACCTCGTGGCGGTGATGGAGGCCGACCCGAAACTCCGCGTCGTGTTTAAGGAACTGCCGATTTTGGGGCCCGAATCGACAATCGCCGCCCGCGCCGCGCTGGCCAGCCGCAAACAAGGCAAATATCTCGAGTTCCATATCGAATTGATGGATATGCGGGGCCCGCTGACCGAGGATCGGGTCTATCGCACCGCCGAGTCGCTGGGGTTGGATGTCGAGAAGCTGAAGGCGGATATGTACGCGCCGGAGATCGCCCGGATGCTGCGCGATAACATGGAGATTGCGCAACAGATCGGCGTCAACGGCACGCCCGCGATGCTGGTCGGACGCCGCTTTGTACCGGGTGCGGTGGATCGCGCCACCATGGAACGCCTGATCGAAAGCGCCCGCGCCGACAATTCCTGACGCTCGGGTCAGGACTTCGCCCCCCGGCGCGCCTTTATGGATTTTGACCCGCCCCTGACCGCCGGCGTACTGATCCGCCGCTATAAGCGTTTTCTCGCCGATATCACGCTTGAGGCGACGGGCGAGACGGTGGTCGCGCATTGCGCCAATCCGGGCTCGATGATGGGATTGGCGACGCCGGGGGCGAAGGTCTGGCTGTCCCCGAACACGAACCCGAAAGCCAAGCTGGATTGGCGCTGGGAGTTGGTCGAAGCCGACGGCGCCCTGGTCTGCATTCACACCGGACGGGCCAACATCGTGGCCGAAGAAGCCGCCGCCGCACGCCGCATACTGGGGCTCGAAGCCTATGACACGGTCCGGCGCGAGGTGCGGTACGGCGCCAACAGCCGCATCGACCTGTTGCTCACGAACTCAGATGCAGCCACGACGCGCGCACCGCCAGCTTATGTCGAGGTCAAGAGCGTAACCCTGCGTCGGCCGTTCGGCGACGCGCCCAACGCGGCGGAATTCCCGGACGCGAAGACCGCGCGCGGGGCCAAACATCTCGACGAACTCAGCGCGGTCGCCGCTGACGGCGCGCGGGCGGTGATGCTGTTCCTGATCCAGCGCGGGGATTGCCAAGAGTTCCGGCCCGCCGCCGATATCGACCCGCTCTACGCCCGGAAACTGACGCAGGCGGCCGCCGCCGGGGTTGAAATCCTCTGCCATCGGGTCGATGTGACACCCGAAGGGCTCTGGTTTGGATCACGCATTCCTGCTATCCTAACCAACTAACTTTAGGAGCCGAACCGCGGTCGCCGACCTGCAAAAGCGGGTGGCGGCGTGACAGTGTTTGGAAACCGGCATCATGAACTATGTCCCCACCCCAAAGGTGAAACTGCACGGCCCCGAAGATTTCGCCGGGATGCGCGTCGCGGGTCGGTTGGCGGCCGAAGTGCTGGACTTCATCACGCCGCATGTGGTTCCGGGCGTGAGCACCGGCGCCTTGGACAAATTATGCCATGATTTCATCGTCCAAGCGGGGGCGATACCGGCGCCTTTGAACTACAAGGGCTTTCCGAAATCGATCTGCACGAGCATCAATCATGTCGTCTGCCACGGCATCCCTGATGACAATAAGCGCCTTCAGGAAGGCGACTCGATCAATATCGACATCACGGTGATCGTCGATGGCTGGCATGGCGACACCAGCCGAATGTTCCTGGTCGGCGATAAGGTTCCGGTCAAGGCGCGCCGTCTGACGCAAGTCACCTATGAATGCATGATGAAAGGGATCGAGGCGGTCCGCCCCGGCGCGACGCTGGGCGATATCGGCCACGCGATCCAGCTTTACGCGGAAAAGAACCGATTTTCCGTCGTGCGTGATTTTTGCGGCCACGGCATCGGCAAGGTGTTTCACGACGCGCCGAGCATTCTGCATTACGGCGAGCCCGGCGAAGGCATGACGCTGGAAGAAGGCATGTTCTTCACGGTCGAACCGATGATCAACGTCGGGACCCACGAGGTGAAGATCAAAAATGACGGATGGACCGCCGTCACCAAGGACCTGCAACTCTCGGCGCAGTTCGAACATTCCATCGGCGTCACGGCGGACGGGTTTGAGATCTTCACCCATTCTCCGAAAGGCTGGGATCAGCCGCCCTATCGCTAGTCAGCATCGCAGAGGACGGCGAGAACGCGCGGTGGGGGCGAAGGGTGATCCGAATGGCGGCGACCGCGTGCAACCGCCGCCACGCAAGGACGCCAAACCTAAACCGCATTATCACGGCCACCGGGCGCGGCTGCGCGAGCGATTCCTGCGCGACTATGGCGCGGCGATGGAGGATTATGAGCTTCTGGAACTGTTGCTGACCCTGGCCTTGCCGCGGGTCGATGTGAAGCCGATCGCCAAGGCGCTGTTGGAGCGGTTCGGCGATTTCGCCGATGTCATCGCCGCCGATCCGAAAGACCTGCAACAGGTGAAAGGGATCAGCGAGAACGGCGTCGCGCCGATCAAACTGGTCCAGGCCGCCGCATTGCGTTTCTCCAAGCAGCAGGTCGCCAACGCGCATGTCATGTCCTCTTGGGACAAGCTGATGGATTATTTGCACGCCGCGATGGGTCGCGAGAAGGTCGAGCAGCTTCGCCTGCTGTTCCTCGACAACAAGAACCGTCTGATCGCCGACGAGGTTCAGCAGATCGGGACGGTCAATCATACGCCGCTTTATCCGCGCGAGGTGATGAAACGCGCGCTGGAACTGCATGCTTCGGCGTTGATCATCGTTCACAACCATCCCAGCGGCGACCCGACGCCGAGCCGCGACGATATCCAGATGACCTACGATCTGCGCGACGCCGCGAAAAAGCTGGGCATCGTGCTGCACGACCATATCGTGATCGGAAAGGGCGACTATACCAGCTTCAAATCCACAGGACTTCTTTAGGTTGTGAGAGACCTCTCCGTCGGATCGAGCCGACGATTGACCGGACCCATCGTCCGGTAGAGGTCCTGATAGGCGGTGAACCGGTCCTCGGCTAATGCGGCGGCTTCCGGATCGGGCTCGAAGACCCGGTCGGTCGCCACCAAGTCGCGCGTCGCGCCTTCCAGATCCGGCACTAGACCGCTTGCGACGCCCGCCATGACCGTCGCGCCCATCGCCCCGGCCTGCGGGGCCGACGCCCGCTCCAGCACGCGACCTAACGCATTGGCTCGGATTTGGCCCCAAATATCCGACGCGGCCCCGCCGCCGCCATAGCGCAGCCGCGGCGCCGGGCGCGCGCCGCTGACCTCAATCGCCTCTAATGCCAAACGCGCGGCGAAGGCGACGCCTTCCATCACCGACGCCACGATCTCGGTGGGTCCGGCGGCGCTGGTGAGACCCGCAAAAGCGCCGCGCGACTGAGCGTCCCAAAGCGGCGCGCGCTCGCCTTCGAGATGCGGCAAGAATAAAGGGCTTTGCGCCGTGATCCGGGCCTCCGCCGCGAGGACGCTCAGCGCGTCGATATCGCGCCCCATGATTCGTGCAAGCCACAGAAGCGAAGCGCCGCCCGATTGCGTCGGCCCGGCATGCAGCGTGATCCCGCGCCAATCTGGAAACCGGATGACGCCAGGCGCGCCGGCGCCGCTCTGTGAAATCAGCCCTAGCACCTCGCTGGTGCCCGACAGATACATCGCCTGTCCCTCCCCGGCGACGCCCAGGCCGAACATCGACGCCCAAGCGTCCATCAGCCCAACGGTCACGGGCGCGCCGGCGAAGGGTCGACCCGGCGCGACCCTGCCGGCGATCTCCAGCGGATCGGCGAGCGGCGGCAGCAGCGCCTCCGCGCGCGGCGTCAGATCGAGGACCGGTGATGCGTAGCGCAGGTCCGGGCCCACAAGCCCAACCGCGGAGATCGGGTCCGTCCCTGCCTCGCCTGTAAGTTGTGCGACTACAAAGTCCTTGGGCAGCAGCACATACGCAGTCGCCGCCCAAAGCGCCGGATCATACTCGGCCATCCAGGCCATCCGCGCCAGCGCATGACTGGCGTCGATCGGGATCGGCGCGCCCAGCGCCGCTGTCTTGGCGTCCGGATCGATGGTAGAGTCAAGACGGGCTGCGGCCGCCGCCGGGCGCGTATCCTGCCAGGTCATCGCGGGGCGCAGCGGCGTGTAGTTCGCGTCGCAAAAGACATGCGTGTTCACTTGCGAGGTGACACCGATCGCCGCGACATCCCCGGCGCGCGGATGCGCCGCAAAGCGCGCCAGCGCCGCCTCGACATGGCGCAGCCAGTCGGCCGGGTCCTGCTCTGCCGCGCCGGGCGCCGGGCGCGCGGTCTCGTGACCGCTCGCATAGGCATCCAGCAGCGCGCCGTCCGCACTGCACATCAGCGCTTTCACCGACCCGGTTCCGATATCCACGCCGATCAGGGCCGCGCCGGATTGCGAGTCGGACATAGATTGTTCCTCGATTGATTGGGGTATGGACGATCTGCGAGACCGGCGCCAATGATACCAAGAACCGAGAATGAGACCAGGGAGAGGATGAAACCATGACCTTCAGAACAGCCTTGATCGGCGTCGCCGCCGCCATCGGCCTCGCCGCGCCTGTATCGGCGGCGGCCCAGGAAGTCGCGGTGATCACCCCCTACCTGGCGCAGCCGGGCACGCAATTCTATGTCGACGGGTTCGAGGCGCGCGCCGAGGAATTGGGCTGGACGGTTAATGTAATCGACACCGCCGGCGATGTCGCCGCGGTCATCAGCCGGATGGAGGATGTCGCGACGCAGGGCGTCGACGCGATTGTGATCAATGTCGACCCGGCTCAGATCGGGGCCGGGCTGCAGACGGCGGCCGACGCCGGCATTCCGGTGGTCGGTATGGACGCGGGGAGCGACCCGCTGGTCGCCGCCAATGTCACGTCGAACGGCTACGCGATGGCGGCGGAGACGGCGGTCTATGTCGCCAACCGGATCGGCGGCGAAGGCAAGGTCGTGATGTTCACCTTCGACCCGTTCCCGCCGGTGCAGGTCCGCGGCGTCATCGCCGACGCGGTCTTCGGCAATTTCCCGGATATCGAGGTCATCGACCGGATCACGCCGGATGTCAGCGACGGCGGCATCGCCGACAGCCGCGCCCAGATGGAGGCGCTGCTGGCCGCAAACCCCGAGCCGGGCGCGGTATCGGCCGTCTGGGCCGCTTGGGATCAACCGGCGCTGGGTGCGCTTCAGGCCATAGAGGCGGCCGGCCGCGCCGATGAAGGCATAGTCATCACCGGTATCGACGCCAACCCGCAGGCCCGCGAAGCCATCGCCGCCGGCGGCAATTTCGAGGCCTCGGTGGCGCAGGATTTTGATGGTATCGGCCGGACCGCCGCCGACACGGTCGCGCGTCTGATCAAAGGCGAGACCTTGGTGCAGCGGGTGATCTATGTGCCGACGACGCTGGTTACCGACGCCAGCGTAAACGCGCCGTAATCGCCCGGGTGAGCCGCCGCGCGCCGACTGATGCGGAGCCTTGAGATCGATCGGGTCAGCCGGCGGTTCGGCGCGGTTCAGGCCCTGAACGCGGTCAGCCTGACTCTGCGCGCGGGCGCGGTGCATGCGCTGATGGGCGAGAACGGAGCGGGCAAGTCCACCCTGATCCGCATTCTCGCCGGTCTCGATCGACCGGATGAAGGGCGCCTTCAGCTCGACGGCGCGGAACCGGCGGCGGGCGCGCCCGCCGCCATGCGCGCCGCCGGCCTGCGCTTCATCCATCAGGAATTGCATGTCGCGCATGGCCTGTCAGTCGCAGAGAACATGCATCTCGACCATCCCTATCCGCAGCGGGCCGGGTTCGTGAAGTGGCGCGCGCTGAACCGGGCCGCGGCCGAAGCGCTGGCGCGGCTGGGTCTCAGCCAGATCGATCCGCGCGCGCCGATTTCCAGCCTCGGTCCCGGCGATCAGATGCTGACCCGGATCGCCGCAACGCTGATCCGCGCGGACGGCGCCGCGCCCTGGCTCTATGTCATGGACGAACCGACCGCCGCCCTGACCAGCGAAGAATCCGAACAGCTTTTCACCGTGATCGGCGAACTGACGCGCCAGGGCGCCGGCGTACTCTATGTCTCGCATCGCATGCCGGAAGTGCTGCGCCTTGCCGACCGTGTGTCGGTTCTGCGGGACGGACGGCATGTTTCGACACGACCGCTGGCGGAGACCGACGAGGCGCGAATCATCGAGGAGATGACCGGCGAGCGGATGGGCGATCTGTTTCCGCCGCGCCACGCCGGACAAGCGCCGGGAGAGGTCGTGCTGCGGGTCGAGGGGTTGGACGCCGGGCCGCTGCGGTCAGCGAGTTTCGAATTGCGCGCCGGCGAAGTGCTGGGTCTGGCCGGCGTCGCGGGCTCGGGACGTGGGGCGCTTTTGCGCGCGGTGCTTGGCGCGGATACGCGCGAGGCGGGCCAGGTGACGCTGGTGGGTGATGCGCTGACAGGCGAGCCGCCGCGCGCCTGGAGCAACGGCGTCGCCTATGTGCCTCGCGAGCGCCGCTCGGAAGGGCTGATGCTGCGGCGGGCGATCAGCGAGAATATCGCGCTGCCGCATCTCGGCCCCTTGGCGCGGGCGCGATATTTCCTCGATCACCGGCGCCAGCGGCGGCTGGCGACCGAGATGGGCGCGCGTGTCCGGTTAAAGGCGGAGTCCCCCGCCCAGGCCTGTGAGGCCTTGTCCGGCGGCAATCAGCAGAAGGTGCTGTTCGCCCGCGCGCTTGCGGGGAAGCCCAAAGTTCTGTTGCTCGACGAGCCGACGCGCGGCGTCGATATCGGCGCCCGGCATGAACTCTACCGCCTGATCCGATCGCTCAGCGCGGACGGCGTCGCGGTAATCATGGCCTCTTCGGACCTGCCGGAACTGATCGGCCTGTCGGACCGGATCGCGATCCTGCGCGACGGGCGGCTGGCCGAGATCGTTGCGGCGGAAGGCATGACCGAAGCGGCCTTGCTGGCGCGCTTCTACCATGCGGCGGAAGCGGACGGGGAGCGGGCGGCGTGAGCGACTGGATCCGGCGATTCGGCGGGCTGATCGGCATGCTGGCGGTGATCGGTTTTTTCGCCATAAGCCTGCCCGACACCTTCTTAACCGCCCGGAACTGGCTGAATATCAGCCAGCAGATCAGCATGCTGACCGTGGTCGCCGCAACCATGACGGTTGTCATGGTGATGGGCGATTTCGACCTGTCGGTCGGGTCGATGGCCTCGCTGTCCGGCGTGATCGCCGCGACTTTGTTCGTTCAGGATTGGTCGATCCCTGCGGCTCTGGCGGCCGCGCTGGCTGTCGGATTGGTCGGTGGGCTGTTCAACGGTCTCGTGGTCAGCGTTATCGGCATCCTACCCTTCGTCGCCACGCTGGCGACCCTGACCGTGTTCAGCGGCCTGGCCTTTGTGGTCAGCGACGGGCGTACGATCTTCGGCCGCGACATTCCGGCCGCGTTCGGCGATTTTGCGCGCGGCGGCCCGGAAATCGCCAGGCTGGGCGAGCGGGCGCTGGTCCTGCCGAACCTAACGCTGGTCGCGGTCGGGGTGGTGCTGGCTGTCTGGGTCGTGTTGGAGCAAACCAGCTACGGACGGCGGCTCTACGCGATCGGCGGCAATCGCGAGGCGGCGCGGCTGGCCGGCGTTCCGGTCATGACGCTGCGGCTGTCCGCCTTCGCCTTCACCGGCGTCGGCGCGGCGATCGCCGGACTGATGTACGCCAGCCGGGTCGCGTCCGCCAACCCGACACAGGGCGACGGCTTGATGCTGGCGGCGATCGCGGCGGTCTTCCTCGGCATGACCCTGACCCGCGACGGCCAGCCGCGGGTTCTGGCGACGCTCGCGGGCGTGGTCGTGTTGGGCGTGCTTGACAATGGGCTGACGCAAATGCGGGTCGACAGCTATGTCCGAGAGGTTCTGGTCGGCGCGATCATCCTGGTAGCGGTCGGCGTCAGCGCGCTCGGCCGGCGTGGCGTCTTCCGACGTTCGCCGTCGCGATAGGCGCACGCGCGCCTTTGCAGAAAGGGCGTTGTCCCGCCCTTCACATCGCCCGACCGGCTTATAGTTTTGTCAGCATGCGTTTCGATCCGCTGAACCCTGATGGCCCCCAATGGGACGGCTTGCGCGCCGGCAAGCGAATACGCACGCCGTGAGCGCCGTCGACGCAACGCCAGGTTTCGCCGGACGGGTGCACGAAGAGCTGCCATTCATCGTCGGCCTCGGAACGCTTGTCGCCTTCCAGTTCGGCGGCGACGCTTGGCTGATCAATCTCAGCGATCCGCTGACCGCCGGGATTCTTTTCCTCTGGCTGTTCATCGCCATGCTATGGGCGGCTTTCGGCGTCGTGCGGCACGCGGACGCGCTTGCCGAACTGTTGGGCGAGCCTTACGGCACGCTGATCCTGACGCTGGCGGTGATCGGCATCGAGGTGGCGCTGATCTCCGCGGTCATGCTCGCCGGCGAGGCGGCGACGACGCTGGCGCGCGACACGATGCTGGCGGTGCTGATGATCGTGCTGAACGGCCTGGTCGGGCTGGCGCTGCTGCTCGGCGGGTTAGCCCATGGCGAGCAGGACTATAATCTGCAAGGCGCACGGGCCTTTATGGCGGTGCTGCTTCCGCTGGCCGTCTTCTCGCTGATTCTGCCGAAATACACCGTTTCGACCGCCACGCCGACCTTTTCACCCTTTCAGGAAGCCTTCTTCGCCGCCATCACGGCGCTACTCTACGGCGTCTTTTTGGCGGTGCAGACGGTGCGGCACAGCAGCTATTTCCAAGAACCGTCGGCGACCGACAACGACGAGAAGGCCCATACAAGCCACGGCCCGCTGCGCTCGAAACTCTATCACGCCGTACTGCTGATCCTGACTTTGGCGCCGATCGTTCTATTGTCGAAGCGTTTGGCCCTTCTGGTGGATTTCGGCATTGACGAGGTCGGCGCGCCGGTCGCGCTGGGCGGGGTTATCATCGCGCTTTTGGTTTTGACGCCGGAGGGGTTGGCCGCGCTGGAGGCCGCGCGCGCCAACCGTTTGCAGCGATCCGTGAACCTGTTGCTCGGCTCGGCGCTGGCGACCATCGGTCTGACGGTTCCCGCCGTGCTGGCGATCGGCCTGATCATCGATCAGCCGGTGGTCCTCGGCCTCGACGATGTCTCGATGGTGCTGCTGATCCTGACGCTCTTCACCAGCGCCCTGACCTTCGGCGGCGTGCGCACCGGGGTGCTGCAGGGCGCCGTCCATGTCGTCCTGTTTCTCGCTTATCTGGCGCTGATCTTCAGCCCCTGATCCTCAACCCCTAATCTTCAGATCGCTCGGGGCGGCGCTCATGCCCTGGCCAGCGCGCGGCGCAGCGCCTCGGCGTCGACTGCGCGGCCATGGAAAAGCCGTACTGCATGCAGTCCCTGGTGGAAGAACAGCTCATAGCCGCTGAGCGTCGCCAATCCGTTCGCACGCGCAGCGCGGAGAAAAGGCGTGTCACTCGGCGTATAGACCGCATCGAACGCCCAAAGCGCGCAACGAAACGCGTCGGTTGGGAGAACAACGCCCGGTTCGCCGCCTTCCATGCCGATCGGCGTGCAATTCACAATACCATCCACGCGACCCACCGCCCCCGTCGCTGCGGCTTCGATCTCAATGGACCCGCCGGCCCCGTCTGCTTGCAGGTCTTGGCGCAGACGCGCGGCCTTGGTTTGGTCGATATCGACCAGGACCAGCCCATCCGCGCCTAACGCAGCCAGCCCGAAACCGACAGCCCGGCCGACCCCGCCGCAGCCGATCAGCAAGACATGGCCGGGCTTTGTCGCACCAAAGCGGGCGCGGAACGCCGCCATGAAACCGGTGAGATCCGTATTCTCGCCGCGCGCCGACCCGTCCGGTTCGAAAAGAACGGTGTTCACGGCCCCCAGCCGCCGCAGCGCGGGATCGTCCAGCCGCAGCTTCTCAACCACGCGCGCCTTATACGGGTAGGTAATGTTCAACCCGCGAAATCCAGAATCTCGCGCATACGCGAAAGCGCCGTCGAAATTCACCCCCATCTCGGCCGGAACCAACCTTACATAGTCCGTCGGACATTCAAGGAGGCCGCCGGCCAGACGGTGCAGCTCCGGCGCGCGCGAGGCCGCGATGGCGTCGCCGATCAGTCCAAGCCTCAGGACAGGCCGAACCATCGCCTAACGCGGGAATGCGGAATCGTCGAACCGCCAGGCTGGCGCGCCGCGCGTCTCGGTCTCAGTCATGATGATATGACCGTCGAGCACCTCCGCGACCGGCGCAGGCGGGGCTTTGGCGTCCGCGGCCTTGCTATAGCCGGCCCTCGGCTGCAGTCCGGTCAGGAACAGCAGCGAACCATCCGGTCCGCCGAAGCAGGGCATGGTCGGGGCGCGCAGTGGCAGTGGGATGTGCTCAAGTAGAACGCCTGTCGGAGAGAACCGGTTCAGATGGCCGGACGAGACGCCTGCGCTCCAATAACAGCCCTCTTGATCCATGGCCGCGCCGTCGGGCCGCCCGGTCTCTTCATCCAGATCGACGAAACGCCGCTGGGCGCCGAGCGCGCCCGACAGTGGTTCGAAACGATAGGCGTTGACCCAAGGACCGCGCGAATCCGCGTGATACAGGGTCGCGCCGTTCGGCGACCAGGCCAAGCCGTTCGAGACGACGAAGTCGTCCGCCACGACCTGGACAGAGCCGTCCGGCGCGAACCGATAGAGTCTGGCGACCGGTTGCTTCTCCGGGCTCTCATCCATGGTCCCTGCGTAGAAGGCGCCGTCGGGACCGACCTTGCTGTCATTCAGCCGGACATGGGCCAGCGCCTCGGCTCCGATATCCTCGGCGATATCGGCCAGGACGGTCCGCCGGTCGCTTTCCGGGTCGAGCAGAATGACGCGGCTGCGCTCGGCCACGATCAAACGGCCGGACTCGCAGAGCCCGAGGCCGCAAACCTGCCCGTCGAAATCCCATACCGTGCGCGCGCCGTCGGGATAGGCGAGGCGGTTCACCGTCCCGCCCTCGATATCCACGAGGAAGAGCGCCTGTCCACGGTCGTCCCAAACCGGCCCCTCGCCCAATCGGCATCTCAGATCGGAGAATCGTCGCCAAGAATAAGCCGTCACGCCCTACGACCCTCGCTTCGCCAGCCAAGCCTCGAATTCGGCGCGGCTTTCGGGGCTGGCCGGATAGAGGCCGAAGATCCGTTGGCCGGCCAGGACCCGTTCGGTAACGAAATCCTCGTAGTCGGTCATCGCCGCGGCCTCTTCGGCGACGGCGTCCGTGAGATGGGCCGGAATCACGACGACGCCTTCGCCATCGCCGACCACGGTGTCGCCGGGATAGACCGGGACCTCGGCGCAGCCGATCGGCTGGTTGATATCGACCGCATGGTGCAGACACAGGTTGGTCGGGGCTGAGGGCTGGCTGTGATAGGTCGGGAAATCAAGCGCCGCCAACTCAGGCGTGTCGCGAAATCCACCATCGGTGACGATCCCGGCCGCGCCTTTCACCATCAGCCGCGAGATCAGGATCGAACCGGCCGAGGCGGCGTTCGCGTTGCGGCGACTGTCGATCATCATCACAGCGCCCGCCGGGCATTCCTCGACCGCCTTGCGTTGCGGATGCTCCCAATTCTGGAAGACGTCCAGCGTATCCAGATCCTCGCGCGCGGGTATATAGCGCAGCGTGTAGGCTGGCCCGACCATGCGCGGGGCGTCCGGATTGATCTTGTGCACGCCCGGCAGAAAAGTGTTCTTGAGACCATGTTTGAACAGAACCGTGGTCAGGGTCGCGGTGGACACATTGGACAGGCGCGCCTTCGCTTCCTCAGATAGGGGGGTCATTTTTCCTCCGTCTTAGCCGGGATTGCGCAGCTAGTGAATTTCCGGCTCCGGCACGCCCTTGGCGCCGAGCAGGAAGTCGAAATCGCAACCCAGATGGGCCTGTTGAATGTGGTCAGCGTACATCACCGTGTAGCCGCGTGTGATCGCGCGCGGGGGCGGTTTGAACGCCGCCAGACGGCGAGCGATCTCCGCTTCCGCGACATCGATGTTCAGAGCGCGCTTCTCGACATCGACCGAGACGAAGTCTCCGGTCCGAACCGCCGCGAACGGGCCGCCGATATGGCTTTCCGGCGAGACATGCAACACGCACGCGCCGTAGCTGGTGCCGCTCATCCGCGCGTCCGAAATCCGCAGCATGTCGCGGACCCCTTGTTTCAGGAGTTTCTTCGGGATCGGCAGCATGCCCCATTCCGGCATGCCCGGGCCGCCGACCGGGCCGCTATTCTGAAGCACGATCACGCTGTCCGGCGTCACGTCCAGCTCGTCGCGGTCGATCTCCGCGGCCATATGGTTATAGTCTCGGAAAACCAGCGCCGGCCCGCTATGTTTCAGGAACCTCGGATCGGCGGCGCTCGGTTTCATCACCGCGCCGTCGGGCGCGATATTGCCATACAGGATCGCCGTCGCGGCCGCCTCGCCGATCGGCTGGTCCAGCGGATGAATCACCTCGCGGTTGTAATTCACCGCCTCAGCAATGGCGGCAGCGATGTCGCCGCCCATCACCGTGCGCGCCGACAGATCGAGTTCGCCCGCCAGTTCTTTCATCAGGGCGCGCAGCCCGCCGGCATAGTAGAAATCCTCCATCAAGAAACGGCCGGACGGCCGGACATCGGCCAAGACCGGCACTTCGCGCGACCGTTCGTCGAACCGGTCGAGCGACATCTCAAAGCTGGCCCGCCGCGCCATCGCCACCAAATGGATGATTGCATTGGTCGAGCCGCCCAGCGCCATATGCACGGTGAGCGCATTATCGAAGGAGGCTTGCGACAGGAAGTCGGACGGTTTCAGATCCTCCCAGACCATATCGACAATACGCTTGCCGCAAGCGGCCGCCATCCGCGGATGCGCCGAATCCGACGCCAGGATCGAACTGGCCCCCGGGATGCAGAAGCCGAGACTGTCGGCGATCGCGGTCATGGTCGAGGCGGTGCCCATGGTCATGCAATGGCCGAAGGACCGGGCGATTCCCATCTCCATATCCTCCCATTGCGCTTCGGAGATGGCGCCCGCCTGTTTTTCGTCCCAGTATTTCCAGACATCCGAGCCCGAGCCGAGCGTCTGACCGCCCCAATTGCCGCGCAGCATCGGCCCGGCCGGGAAATAAATCGCCGGGACGTCCATGCTGATCGCGCCCATAATCAGGGCCGGCGTGGTCTTGTCGCAGCCGCCCATCAGAACCGCCCCGTCGACCGGATGCGAGCGCAACAGTTCCTCCGCCTCCATCGCCAACAAATTGCGGTAGAGCATGGTCGAGGGTTTGACCAAGGGCTCGCTGAGCGACAGCGCGGGCAGTTCCAGCGGGAAGCCGCCCGAGGCCCAGATGCCGCGCTTGATATCCGCGACCCGCTCCCGGAAATGCGCATGGCATTGATTGATGTCGCTCCAGGTGTTCAGGATCGCGATCACCGGCTTGCCGTGAAAATCGTCCTTGGCGTAGCCCATCTGATACGTGCGCGAGCGGTGGCCGAAGGATTTGAGATCCTTGACCCCGTACCAGCGATGCGACCGAAGGCTCTCCGGCGATTTCTTCTTTCCGGCCATTGTTTCCCCCGTAGCGGGTCTGCTGACGTCAGGGGGTATCGAACGCTTGTTGAAGGCGGTTGTCCACCGCCTGGAGACGGCGCCGCGCGCTAGCCTCGGCCCATGGCCTTCAATTGCTCGCGGAATTTCACGCACGGATCGACCGTGTCGACCCGGGGCGTGAACCAGATAAAATCGGTGATCGCCGACAGCGCTTCGTCCTGGACCAATATATCTTCCGACATCGTCTCGGTCACTTCACGCCAGGCGACGGCCGCAATCTTCCCAGGCGCGTAGCCCATGCGCCGCAAATACCACGGCGCGCCGCGATCCAGGCGCGTATGACCGGCCCCGGCGATCAGGAAGGCCCGACCGGGCGCGGCGCGTTCCGCCAAGGCGAGGTTCGCGGCCAACACGGCGTCGCGATAGCGCTGGATCAGGGCGATCCCGGGCGCGGCCTCCGGCGGCAGCATGTTGCAATGGCCGGCGATGACCTCCGCGTTCAGCGCTTCCGCCAACGCCGTCTCGAGCGGATCGAACAGTCCGGTCGCCAACAGCCTGGTCTGCGCCTGTTCGTCCAGCGCCTGCAGACCGCCGCGCGCTAGGACGCGATTGTCTTCATTGTTCGGATTGCCCGCAGCGGGAACGGCCCGCCGGTCCGACAGCGCCTCAAACAAGGGACGATAGGCGCTCCAGCCGTACCAACCGCGCTGCTCCCATTCGAGGGCCGCGCCGAGACCGTCTTCGGTCAGCGGCGCGTCTGGCCAGGCGTCCGCCAGCGCCGCTTCCAGCCGTTCCGGAATCATCTCGAATACGGCCCGGTCCTCCGGCCCGGCGAGCGCGCGCAGCAGCCAAGCCTGACCGAGATGATGGTCCAGATTGTTGTGCTTCTCGCCCAGCAAGACGATGCGCTTGTCGCGCAGCGCGGCGACCATTTCCTGAGGCGAGACGAAGCGGCGCGCGCGCGCGTCCCAGATGCGCCCGACCAGCGGGTGCTCGACCAGCGCCGCGGATTCCCAGGCCGCGCCCTCTTCGGCCCAAGGCGGCGGCTCAGCCTGCGCCCGGCCAACCGGCGACAGGAGAACGCCCAGCGCCAGGGCGGCGCAGCAGACCGTCGCAAGAACCGGGTCGCACAGACGCCGGCCGCGGCGCATCACGCCGCCACCGCACCAGTTGATCGAAAGGAAATCACGCATGTCCGCCATCCAGTTTCACGCCCTGTCTCCCTCTCTTGTAGACGCCTGGCGCCGAGGCGAAATGGACGCCAACGGCCTTCCGCCGGAGATGCATCATGCGACAAGCGGCGATTTGCCATGCCGCGCTTGCCTTCAACCCATTCAGCCTGGCGAAGACTACCTGATCCTCGCGCATCGGCCGTTCCCGACACTTCATCCCTATGCCGAGCTGGGACCGATCTTCGTCCATGCCGGCGCCTGCGCCGAATGGCGTCCGTCCGAAGACCCACCCGCCATGTTCCTGGCATGGGAACAGCTCCTACTCAAAGGATACGATGAAACCGATCGGATCGTTTACGGGACGGGTCAGATTGTCCCAACCGACGCCGTGAAAGACGCGGCGCGCGCGATCCTGGACGATGCGCGCGTCCGCTATGTCCATGTCCGGTCGGCGCGCAACAACTGCTATATGGCGCGCATCGACCGCGCGCTCTAAGCGCTCAGCGCAGCGGCTTGTTTCGCCAGCGCCTCGATCCGCGCCCAGTCGCCGGCGGAGACCGCGTCGCCCGGCGCCACCCAAGAGCCGCCGACACATAGCACGTTGGGCAGGCTGAGATACTCGGTCGCGTTGTCCAGGCTGACGCCGCCGGTCGGGCAGAATTTCACGTCAGCGATCGGCGGGCCCCAAGCCTTCAGCATGGCCGGGCCGCCGGCGGGGCCGGCCGGGAAAAATTTCAGCCGGCGATAACCCGCCTCATGCAGACGCATAATTTCACTCGCCGTTGCGGCGCCCGGCAGCATCGGGATCGGCAGGTCCTCGCAGGCCGCCAGCAGCGAGTCCGTCGCTCCGGGACTGACCAGGAATTTGGCCCCGGCCGCAACCGCGTCCTCAGCCTGCATCCGGCTCATCACCGTGCCGGCGCCGACCCGCGCCTTCGGAACCTCATGCGCGATGGCCTCCAGGGCTTTCATCGCGCCGGATGTGCGCAGCGTGACTTCGACCGACGGCAAGCCGCCGGCCACCAAGGCCCGCGCCAGACCGATCCCTTGGGTCGGCGTCTCGACCGTCACCACCGGGACGACCGGCGCGGCGGTTAGAAACGGTTCGATCCGAGCGGTATGTATATCGGTCACGGGCTCAGCCTCACTTGATGGTCCTGGTTTCGTAATCGCCGACATCCGGCGCCGCGCGGTTATAGCCCGCCTCGAACAAGGGGCTGGCGATCAGGAAGGCGGCGGTCGACGTGTTGCAGGCCATCGGGATGTCGTACAGCGTCGACAGCCGTGTCAGCGCTTTCACATCCACGTCATGCGGCATCGGCGTCATCGGGTCGGTGAAGAAGATCATCAAGTCGAGCTCTCCGCCCGCAATCATCGCGCCCAACTGCTGGTCGCCGCCAAGCGGGCCGCTTTTCAGCGCCGTAACAGTCAGATCGGGATAGGCTTCGGAGATCATCCGGCCGGTGGTGCCGGTGGCGTAAAGCGCCTTGCCCACGAAACGATGGTGATTGGCGCCGATCCAGGCCACCAGCTCGCGCTTGCGCGCGTCATGCGCCACCAAGGCGATATGGTGGATCGGACGCACCGGGGCGTCCGCCGCCGGCGCGGCCGGGAAAGCTTCTGACATACGGTCACTCTCGCTTGGGCTTTCAACGAAGGCGACCCGGGTGTACGTCCTGCGCCGAACATTGTCCACCGCCGCGCGGCCGGGTCTAAAGACCAGAGGCCGGGCGGGCCATGAGGAGAGTAAAACCATGAAATCGTTCGTTTGCGTCGGCGAATGCATGATCGAATTGAACGAGACCGACGCGGCGGGCGCGGCGGGAGCGGCGGGCGCTGGTATCGGCGGACACGGCTTCTCAGTACGCCGCACCTTTGGGGGAGACGTACTGAACACGTCCGTCTATGCGGCCCGGGCGTTGGCGGGGAGCGAGGCGCGCGTATCATTCGCAACCGGCATGGGCGACGATCCTTTCTCACAGGACATGGTCTCGGCCTGGGCGGAAGAGGGCGTCGCGACCGACGCCGTCCTTACCTTTCCCGGCCGCGTACCGGGCCTTTATGCAATCCGCATCGACGCGGCGGGCGAACGCAGCTTCTACTATTGGCGCAGCGAGGCCCCGGCGCGCGATATCTTCCGGCATGACGCTGCGCCGGCCTTGATCGAACGCCTGCGCTCAGCGGACATGCTGTATTTCTCAGGGATCTCGCTGGCGATCCTCGACACGGCGTCACGCGACACGCTGATCGAGGCCGCGGGCGAAGCCAAACGGCGGGGCGGCGCCGTCGCGTTCGATACGAACTATCGCCCGCGCCTCTGGGACTCGCCCGAAGCGGCGGCGGACTGGATGCGCAAGGCGGTGTCGGCCTGCACCATCGCCCTGCCGAGCATCGAAGACGCGCAGGCGATGGGCTGGGGCGAAACACCGGCCGATATCGCTGCGGCGATCCTCGCGTTCGGCTGTGGCGAGGCGGTCGTCCGCTGCGGCGCCGATCCCTGCCTGATCGCGACAGCGGACGGCGCGCGCGTCGAGGTCCCCGGCGAACATGTCGCCCATCCGGTCGACACCACGGCCGCCGGCGACAGTTTTAACGGGGCGTACCTGGCGGCTCGGCTACGCGGCGCGGCGCCGACCGAGGCGGCAGGTCAAGGCCACGCGACCGCTGCGCATGTGATCCAGCATCGCGGCGCCATCGTGCCCCTCGCCTAACCGCCCCGGATCAAGGCGGGCGGCCGGGCGGGTACGCTCCGAGATAGGGATCGTCCCGCCGTTGGGACGACGCTACGAGGCGATACAGTTCTTTAAGAGGCCGTTGGGCCGGGCCGTTCGATCTGATTAAATTTGGCGAGAAGGTAATCGAGATTTTCAACGCCGAACTCTTCAGTCAAATCTTCGTGATCGGTCAGAATATGCTCCAGCATTCGGCGCATTACGATCTCTGGATCGTCATCGGTCCGTTCATGCTCGGCGTTGATATTCATGTCGACCGCCGATCGATAGGCCTGAAAAAGCACGTCCGGCATACCGGCCTTGGCGTAAATCGACTTGAACCCCAACTCGCCCTCGTCATGCAGTAGAATGCGCGCATTCGCCACCGGCACATTCGCCAGTTCCGACATCGACACTTCGAAGAACGGCATGTCGCCCAGGCACAAGGCGCGCAGGATGATCGACGGGGTCAGGCGACCATTGATCCGCAATTGGCGGATCAATTCGAACAATTCATCGTCGCTCGCCCCGCCGGATACCAGCCCGACCGTCGCGCGTTCGCGCGTCTGCATGATCAGGTCGCTGGCCATTTCTTCGGGCAGGTCGTGATGGGTGACCAGATATTCCTTCAGCTCGTCGGAAATCCGCGCGACCAAGCGCTCGGCGACGGTCACCGGCAGTTTGGCGCGTTCGACCAAGGGGCGCTGGACCGTCTCGACATCGCCATGTTTCTCAACGACCCGGACCATCGCCTGCTCTGAAATCTCCGCCCCATTGTTGGAGACCAGGCTGACTACCGCGTCCTGCGAGCCGTGATCGACGATCGCGTCCGACACCGCTTCGGAGACCTGCGGCCGTTCGGCGACGGCGACCTGCCGGACCGAGGACTGAGTCTCCACAATGGCGATCAGATCCTCATCATTCAGCACTTCCGAGAATTGAATGATCGGCAGCGCCACAGAATCACTGATATCACCGGCCAGTTTCAACGCCAAGTCATGCGGCAGGTTGGGCGCCGCGCGCAGGTTCTTGGCGAGCGCTTCGCGGACCCGAACTTCCGCGTCCCGCACCATGATTTCGAAGATATCCTCCGCCATTTTGGATTCGGACTGGCTGAGCTCGCCGCGCCCGAATTGGCTGGCGACCTTCTGCGCTGTATCGGCCCGGTTTTCGGCCGAGGGATCGGCCATCAGCCGGGCGACGTCTTCCTGGGATATCTTATTGGACATTAGATTTTTCTAACACAGTTGCGTTCGCAGGGGAAACAGGCATTGGCCCGCCATGTCGATGACCGCCAAACAGCGATAACGGCCGCGACGCCTGATCCCGGCCTTTTTCGGCTGGCGCGGCGCGCCGACGCCGGCCCCTTCCATTCTCCTGGCGAGACTGGTTTTAAGCCCGGATCGCAAAAGGCCGTACGACCGCGTCGGACTCGTCCACACTGTGCATGTCGTTCAGCGCATTCAGCATCGCGATCACCCGGGAATCCGAGATCGAATAGAAGATCTTCTGCGCATCGCGGCGGGTCTTCACCAGACCGTCCCGACGCAGGCGCGCCAGATGCTGGGACAACGCGCTTTGGCTCAGTCCCACCATCTCCTCCAGCTCGCCAACCGCTCGTTCGCCATCCGACAACCGGATCAGAATTTCACAGCGGCGGTCGTTTCCCATCGCTTTCAGCAGAGTCACAACTTCCTCTAACCGGGACTGCAGAGCTTCGATCGCCACGACCCCTATCCTTTCACTCTTTCTGACGCACCGTTGTTCGCTACAACGAGTATAACATATCTCTGTTCTTCGATATAGGAGTCGTCTGACGGCCGTTCAAATACCCGCGTAACCGCGTTATCTGAACCGGCGGACCCATTTTGCCTGACGTACAGCCCCATATCAGTAGATTAACGATAAACGGACTCCGTTCTTAGAGTAAAGCCCGCCGCGCCCGTCACCGGGCGCAACGCATCTCTAAGCCATAATTTCCTAAAATTGAATGAAGGCGCGCGCGATTCGCCGATCGGCTGTGGCTATTCCGCCGGCCCGCCGACCGGAACGGTCTGGTCCGGCGCGTCGGCCATCACGGCGCCCGCCGTACCGCGCTCGCGGTCAATCAGCGCGGAAATCAGCGACATCAGGGGCGGGATGATCGCCAGCGTCAGCACCGCCGACAGCGCCAAACCGCCGACCACCACCGATCCCAGGCCCTTATAGATCTCAGACCCCGCGCCGGGAAACAGGACCAACGGCAGCATCCCGAACACGCTGGTCAAGGTGGACATGAAGATCGGCCGGACCCGGTTGCTGGTGGCTTCGACAATCGCATCCTTCGCGGCCATCGCTTCGCTGCGTACGTGAAAAAGCGTCTGATGCACGATCAGAATCGCGTTGTTGACGACGATTCCGACCAGAATCACGAAGCCGAGCATGGTCAGCGTGTCGAGCTTGTGCCCTTCGCCGGGCAGGTAATTCAGCCCCAAAACGCCGCCGGCCGCCGCCAAAGGCACCGAAACCATAATGATAATCGGATAGAGAAAGCTCTCGAACAGCACCGCCATGACCAGGAAGACGATGATCAAAGCGATGATCAGGTCGAGCTGCATCACTTCCTTGGCTTCATCCAATTTATCCGCCGTGCCGGACAGGCGCATGGTCACACCGGGCGGCAGGCCCTGAGCGTCCAACTTGTCCAGCACCTCGGCTTGAAGCGTCCGGATCGCGGTTCCCAGCGCGATGTCGCCGCTCGGACTGACCTGCAAGGTGACCGTTCGTTTGCGCTCGACATGGCGGATCTGGGTCGGCCCGGCGGTGACTTTCACATCCGCCAGACTGTCGACCGGCACGATCGTGCCCGAGCGCGTCACCACCGGCAAAGCGCCAATACCCTGCGTTTCGGTCACATTCAGTTCCGGCCCGCGCAGCATCAGGTCGATGAGACCGTTATCGATATTCAACTCATCGACCCGCAATCCGTCATTGAAGGCGTCGACGGTCAGCCCCAGATCGCGGGCGCTCAAGCCGTTGTCCGACAGCGCCACCGGGTCCGGCTCGACGCGCACTTCCGGCGAACCCAGCGTCAAGGCGGGCAGCGGCCGAATCTGATTGCCCTCGTTCCGCGGGAAGAGCTGGCCGATCATGCCGAAAGCCTGCTGCGCGACGCCGATCACCGGCTCCAATTCAGGACCGGAAATATCGATATCGACTGACCGCGAGCCTCCAACGCCGCGCCCAAACAAAGAGGTCTGGCGGAAAAAGCCGAACGTGCCCGGCTCGCCGAACAGAGCTTGTTGCAGCACCGGAGTCAGATCGCCGGCGCGCAGCGGATCCACGGCGCTGGCCCCCATAAATGTCCGGCTCTGAGTTGCGACAAAGAAGAAATTCTCGAATTTCGGCCGGCCTTCCGCGTCCGGCTCCGGCCCGGATTCGGTTGCGAACAGCGGTTTGACGCGGCCCTCGACCTCCAAGGCGATCCGGCGCATGGTCTCCAGATTATAGCCGGGCGGCGGGAAGAGCACGCCGAAGACAAGATTTCGGTTCCCGTCCGGCAGATATTCCTCCTCGGGCAGCATCGTATAGCTGACGAAGCTAGCGGCGGCGGTCACCGAGACGACAATCGCCAGCGCCAGCGCACGGCTGGCGACGACGGCCTTGGTGAGACCGACCACTGTCCGGTGAAAGGCCCGTCCGAAGGCGCCAAAAACGGCCCCGAGCGTCCGATTGTAAACAAGCGCGATGATGTTGAACGGGAAATAGTCGGCCACCTTCTTGGCGCCCTTGACGCCTTGCGAGGCCAAAAGCCAGTTCGACAAGGCTGGAATCACCGTGACGGAAACCAACAGAGACAACAGAACCGAGACCGAAATAGCGACCGCGATATCACGGAACAACTGACCGATTTCCTGCTCCATGATCAGGATCGGGATAAACACCATCACGGTCGTCAGCGCCGAGACGAAAATCGCGCCCCAGACCTGACGGGCGCCCTCATAAGCGGCGCGCGCGGTCGGCATGCCCGACTGGCGCAGACGATAGATATTCTCCAAGACCACGATCGCGGCGTCGACCACCATGCCGACGGCGAAGGCGATCCCCGCCAGACTGACGACGTTAAGGGACCGGCCCAGCGCCGCCATTGCGACAAAAGACGCGATCACCGAGACTGGAATCGCCAGCGCGATCACCAAGGTCGCCCGCACCGACCGCAGGAAGACCATCAGGATCACCGCCGCGAGCACGCCCCCGACCCAGATATTCTGGATCACCAGATCAATGGCGGAGTTGATGTAAATGGTCTCGTCATAGACCTGGACCATTTCAAGCTGCGCGCGCGGCAGTTCGAAAGCGTTCAACTCCTCGACCGCTTCACGCACGCCCTTCATCACTTCGATAACGTTGGCGCCCGCCTCGCGGGTGGCGTTCATGGCGATCGCATCGTCGCCGTTGGCCCGGATCGACGCCGTGGCCGCGCGATAGCCGAATTCCACGGTCCCGATATCGCCGACCGTGACCCGGCTGACGCGCCCGGTCTCAGGATCGCTCCAACTGCGCAGCACCACTTCGGCGACCTGTTCGGGCCGGGTGAAGTCGTTTTCGGTCCGGACGACGTAGCGGCGCTTGCCTTCCTCGACATCGCCGCCGGTGACCGACGCGTTCGCGCGCCGCATCGTGTCGGCGACATCCGGCACGGTCAGGCCGTATTGCGCCATCAGTTCCGGATCGACCGTGACATGAAGCTCGCGCGGCCCGCCGCCGAAAACATTGACGTCGGCGACGCCCGGCACGCGCTTGAAACGCTCCTGGACCACATCCTCGACAAAGTCGCCATATTCATGGATCGAGCGATCATTGCCCTCGGCCGGGAAGATTCGGAACCAGGCGATCGGGTTGTCTTCGCTGGCCGACGTGCTGAGCTCGGGCTCGTTCGCTTCTTCAGGATAGCTGCCGACCCGGTCCAAGCGGTTCGCAGTCAGCAGCAGCGCCCGGCTCATATCCGTGCCGATGGCGAATTCCAGCGTTACCTCGCCGCTGTTGCTGCGGGCGCTGGCGGTCATCTTCTCGAGGTTTTCGAGGCCTTGCAGCACCTCTTCCTGCTCATTGATGATTTCGCGTTCGATCTCCGCCGGGGCGGCGCCGAACCAATCCGTACTGATATTGATAATCGGCTTGCGCACATCGGGGGCGAGTTGGATCGGGATCGTGTTCATGGCGACCACGCCGAACATGACCGCCATCAGAACGGCCGCGATGACCGCCACCGGCCGTTCAATCGCAATGCGGATCAGATCCATGTCGCGGTCCTCGCCTGCGCCCAAGAAGGGCGCTAGGTCGCTTTCTTGTTGTCGTCGCCGGACGCCGCATTGGGCGCCGAAGATTCATCGTTCGACGGTTCCGGCATGCCGGGATAGGTCACGGACTGGCCCGGGCGCAGCCGCTCATTGCCGCGAATGACGACGATCTCGCCGGGCGCGAGGCCGTTCAACACCTCGAAGCGTGTCGCCACCGCCTCGCCCAATTGGATCGGGCGCGGCGCGACCGTGCCCTCATTGACGACAAAAACCATGTGGCCGTCGCCGCGCGGGATCACGGCGTCCTTATGCACCGACACGACAGTACGCGCGTCGCCCACCGGGATCATCACCGTCACGGACTGATTGGCCGCCAAGGGCGACGCCAGGTCGGAGGCCAGGTTCTGAACAGCGGGCGTGAAGCGCACCACCCGGGTGCGGGTCAGCGCGTTCTCCTCCGGGATGACGGCGCGCACGAAAGCGGCGATGGACACGGCGTCCGACAGCCGCGCCTCGATCTCGCGTCCCTGGGCCAGACCCGACAGCCGCGTCGCCGGCACGTCCGCTTCAATTTCAAGATCATTGTCATTGATCAGCGTGACGACCGGTTCGCCGATGTTGAGAAAGGCGCCGCGTTCGGTGTGCCGGGCCACGACGACCCCGTCGAACGGCGCCCGAACCGTGGAAAAGCGCACATCGATATCGGCCATCCGCACTTCTGAGGCGGCGACCGCCACAGAGGCCTCCGCCTCGCGCACCTCGCTTTCGCGGGTCGCCACTTCCTTTGTCTGATCGTCATAACGGGCCTGGGAGAAGGCCGCCGACTGACGCAAACGGGCCAGACGCTCCAATTCAATCTTCGCCGAGGCCAACTCCGCCCGCGCGGTGTCGACCCGCGCCCGAGCGACGCTCAGTTCCGCCCCGGCGCTGCGAAGATCCTGGGCGATCCGGTCGCCGCCGATCTGCACCAGAACATCGCCTGCAGCGACTCGGTCGCCGACATCGACGCGAATATCCTCAACCGGTCCTCTTGTCAGGGCCGCGACGACGCCGCGCTGCCGAGACACAAGCCGACCGAGGATTGGCGTGGTCTGCTGCAGCGGCTCCTTCACGACCGGATCGACGCCGACCAAGGCGGCGCGGCCCTGCGCGCCTGCCGGGCTGATCGGCAAAGCCGCCGCCGAAAGGACCATCGCGGCGCCCACAATGGCGGCGCCCGCCTTGCTTATCTGGATCATCGCACGCTCTCTTTGCGCGCCGCCGACCGCGGCGTCCCGTACACCCATCATAATGTGGGGTTATACGGGCCGTCCGGCCAGCCCGATCAGCGCGTTTTCTTGCAGCGCGGCGCCGGCTATCGGGTGCAACGCCTAAGCGGCGCGACGATGATCCCGCGCCTTCATCAATTCGCCGATATGCGCGGCGGCCGAATGCGCCAGAGCGTTCAGGTCATATCCCCCTTCCAAGCTGCTGACGATGCGGCCGTCGCAGGCGGCGTCGGCCACGGCGACCAGTTCGCGCGTGACCCAGGCGTAATCCTCTTCGACCAGGTTCACATTGGCGAGCGGATCGTCCCGATGCGCGTCGAACCCGGCGGAAATCATCAGCAGGTCGGGATTGAAATCGCGCAGCGCCGGCAGGATGCGCAGGTTGAAGGCGATCCGGAACTCTTCGCCATCGGCTTGCGGCGGCAGCGCCACATTGACGATATTCCCCGCCACGCCGCGCTCATTCTCAAATCCCGTGCCTGGATAGAGCGGCATCTGATGGCTGGAGCCAAAGAACAGATGCGGGTCGGCGGCGAACATGGCTTGCGTGCCATTGCCGTGATGTACGTCGAAATCGACCACCGCAACGCGCTTGGCGCTATGCTCGGCAAGCGCATGGGCGGCGCCGATCGCGATGTTGTTGAACAGGCAGAAACCCATCGGCGCGTCGGGTTCTGCGTGGTGGCCGGGCGGCCGCACGGCGCAGAAAGCGTTATTGACCTCGCCGCGCATCACCTTGTCGACTGCGGCCAGCACCGCACCCGCTGCGCGCAAGGCTGCTTCGCCCGAGCCTGAAGAGACAGAGGTGTCCGCATCCAAAGGAGCCGTTCCGCGGTCCGGGATCGCGCCAAAGACCCGGTCGAGATGCGCCTGCGGATGACAGCGCAGCAGATCGGACGGCGCCGCGCGCGGCGCCTCGATCCGGACGAGATCGTCGAACGCCTCGTGCGACAGCACGCCCAGAACCGCGTCCAGCCGCGCTGGCTGCTCCGGATGGCCCGGACCCATATCGTGCTCGCGGCACGCGGGATGCCAAAACAGCGCTGTCGTCATGAGGGTCAGTGTCGTCCCAAACTCTTGCGCGGCGCAAGGGCGAACTGACATACGGCGGCGGTCGACCGGCTTTCAACGCCGGTTTGCCAGGCGCGGGCGTCGAGGCCTATAAGAAATCAGGGGGCGGTCATCCAACATCCGCGATGCGGTTCGCGCGTCCGCCCGACGACAAATCTAAACGCTGCAAGAGTGATATCCGAATGAGCGAAGCAAACGCCTCCGTCGCCGAATTGAGCTTTGAGCAGGCGCTCAAGGAATTGGAGGAGATCGTGCGCGGGTTGGAGGAAGGCGACACGTCGCTGGACGCGTCGATCGACGCCTATGAACGCGGCGCGCTCTTGAAGAAACACTGCGAAGAAAAGCTGGCCCAGGCCCGCGCCCGCATCGACAAGATCACCCTCTCGCAGGACGGCGCGGTCGGCGTCGAACCGGCGGACTTGAGCTAGCCGGCGGCCAGGCGCCCCGTTCGATCCGCAGACCATGTCCGATTTCGAAACAGCCCTAAGCGAGGCCGCTGCGCGTGTCGAAGCCGAACTCGACACGCTGCTGGCCGTGGATGCCGCGCCCGAGGCGCGCCTGATCGAGGCGATGCGGTACGCCGTTCTGAATGGCGGCAAGCGCCTTCGGCCCTTCCTTGTGCTGCAATCCGCCGACCTGTTCGGGGTCGATCCGATGGCGTCGCTGAGCGCGGCGGCGGCGATCGAAATGGTCCATTGCTATTCGCTGGTCCATGACGACCTGCCGGCGATGGATGACGACTCGCTGCGCCGGGGCAAACCGACCGTCCATATTGCGTTTGACGAAGCGACCGCGATCCTGGCGGGCGACGCGCTCTTGACCCTGGCCTTCGAAACCCTGGCCGACGAGCGCACGCACCGCGCGCCCTCGGTGCGGGCGGAACTGATGCTGCGTTTGGCCCGGGCGGCCGGGGCCCATGGCATGGTCGGCGGGCAGATGATCGACCTGACCGCCGACGGCGCCGTGTCTGACATCGGCGGGGTTACGCGGCTTCAGCGCCTGAAGACCGGCGCCTTGATCGAATTCGCCTGCATGGCCGGCCCGGTGATGGGGAGCGCATCGACGCCCTTGCGCGAGGCGGTGCGCGGCTACGCCCACGATCTGGGACTCGCCTTCCAAATCGCCGATGATCTTCTGGACATCGAAGGCGACGCCGCAGAGACCGGCAAAGCGGTCGGCAAGGACGCCGATCAGGGCAAGGCCACCTTCGTCTCGATCCTGGGGCCGGAGCGCGCGCGCAGTCAGGCCAAGATCCTGGTGGACCAAGCGGTTGAGCATTTGGCGGTTTTCGATCACAAAGCCGACCTGCTGCGCGAGGCGGCGCAGTTTGTGATCGCGCGACGCAATTAATCGGCGGCGGCGCTGGCGGTATAGTGAAGGTGGAGTAACGGCATGGCGACGCCCTTGTTGGATACGGTCAAGACGCCGGCGGACCTGCGCGCCCTGGCCGAGTCGGACCTGCCGGCGCTGGCCGAGGAATTGCGCGAAGAGACGATCAGCGCCGTCAGCGTCACCGGCGGGCATCTTGGGGCCGGCCTCGGCGTGGTCGAACTGACCGTCGCCCTGCATCACGTGTTCGAGACGCCGCACGACCGGCTGATCTGGGATGTCGGCCATCAATGCTATCCGCACAAGATCCTGACCGGCCGGCGCGATCGGATCCGGACCCTGCGGCAAGGCGGCGGGTTGAGCGGGTTCACCAAGCGCGATGAAAGCGACTATGACCCGTTCGGCGCGGCGCATTCCTCGACCTCGATCTCGGCCGGACTGGGGTTGGCGGTCGCGCGCGATCTGAAAGAGGAGCGGCGCAATGTCGTCGCGGTGATCGGCGACGGCGCGATGAGCGCCGGCATGGCGTATGAGGCGATGAACAACGCCGGCTCTATGAATTCGCGGCTTGTGGTCATCCTGAACGATAATGACATGTCGATCGCGCCGCCGGTGGGTGCGATGAGCGCCTATCTTTCGCGCCTGCTGTCGTCGAAACAGTATCTGTCGCTGCGCAACCTCGGCAAACAACTCGCCGAGCGGTTCCCGCGTTCCTGGGAGAAAGCGGCGGTGAAGGCCGAGGAATATGCGCGCGGCTTCGTCACCGGCGGCACGCTGTTCGAAGAGCTTGGATTCTACTATATCGGGCCGATCGACGGACACAACCTAGAGCACTTGCTGCCGGTCCTGAAAAACGTGCGCGACGCCGAGGATCCGGGCCCGGTCCTGATTCATGTGGTGACGCAGAAAGGCAAGGGCTACGAACCGGCCGAGCAATCCGCCGATAAATATCACGGCGTCGCCAAGTTCGACATCGTCACCGGCGCACAGCACAAGCCGAAATCCAACGCGCCGAGCTACACGAAAGTGTTCGGCGACACTTTGGCGCGCGCGGCGGACCAGGACGATAAGATCGTTGCGATCACCGCCGCCATGCCGTCCGGCACCGGCGTGAATCTGTTTAAGGACCGTCATCCGGATCGCACCTTCGATGTCGGGATCGCGGAACAGCACGCGGTCACCTTCGCCGCCGGTCTGGCCAGCGAAGGCTTCCGCCCCTTTGCGGCGATCTATTCGACCTTCCTGCAGCGCGCCTATGATCAGGTCGTCCATGATGTGGCGATCCAGCGCCTGCCCGTGCGGTTCGCCATCGATCGGGCCGGGTTCGTCGGCGCCGACGGGGCGACCCATTGCGGCGCCTTCGACATCGCCTATCTGGGGAATCTTCCCGGTTTTGTGGTTATGGCGGCTTCGGATGAGGCGGAGCTGGCGCGGATGGTTCAGACGGCCGCCGTGATTGACGACGCGCCATCCGCCTTCCGCTATCCGCGAGGCGACGGGATTGGCGTCGATATGCCGGAACCGGGCGAGGTCCTCGAAATCGGCAAGGGTCGGATCGTGCGCGAGGGGTCGACCGTGGCGATCCTGTCCTACGGCGCGCGCCTGACCGAAAGTCTGAAAGCGGCTGAGACGCTCGGCGCGCACGGATACTCGACCACAGTCGCGGACGCCCGGTTCGCCAAGCCGCTGGATGTGGACCTGATCCGCCGCCTGGCGCGGGAACATGCGGTCCTGCTCACGGTCGAGGAAGGCGCTATTGGCGGCTTTGCGACCCAGGTGCTCGATCTGCTCGTCCGCGAGGATCTGACCCAGCGCATCAAAGTCCGGCCTCTTTTTATGGCTGACGCTTTCATCGATCATGACAGGCCGGAGACCCAGGCGGAGCTTGGCGGCGTTTCGGCCGGGGCCATCGTCACGGCGGCCTTCGCCGCGCTGGGCGTCAAGGACGGCGCGGTCGCCTTGGACGCTGCGGGCGCGCCGATCCGCGCTTAGCCGCGCCAAACTGCTTAGGGCCGTTGTGCCGCCAACCGCCAGGAAAACTCGCGCCGATCAAGCGCTCGTCGATCGAGGTTTGGTGGAGAGCCGCGCCAAGGCGCAGGCGCTGGTGATGGCCGGCAAAGTCTTCAGCGGCGAGCAAAGGATCGACAAGCCCGGCGCGCCCATCGCCGAAGACAGGCCGCTGGAAGTCCGCGGTCAGGATCATCCCTGGGTCAGCCGCGGCGGCCTGAAGCTGGAAAAGGCGCTGGACGCGTTCGGGCCTGACAAGAACCCGGCTTTCGGGGTCGACCCGACCGGTTGGATTGCATTGGATGTCGGCGCCTCGACTGGCGGCTTCACGGATGTCTTGCTCAGCAAAGGCGCGGCGAAGGTCTACGCCGTCGATGTTGGGCGCGGCCAGCTCCATTGGAAGTTGCGACAGGACGACCGGGTCGTCGTGTTGGAACAGACCAACGCCCGCGCCCTAACGCCAGAAATCGTACCGGACCCGATCGACATCGTCGTCTGCGACGCCAGCTTCATCGGACTTGAGAAGGTCCTGCCGGCGCCGATGGCGCTGGTCCGGCCGGGCGGCTTCCTGATCGCGCTGATCAAGCCGCAATTCCAGGTCGGCAAAGGCGAGGTCGGCAAAGGCGGCGTCGTTCGCGATCCTGCGCTGCACGCCCGCGTCTGCGACGAGGTCGAAACCTGGCTGCGCGAGCATATGGGTTGGACAGTACTCGGCCTCGTCGAAAGCCCGATCACCGGCCCGAGCGGCAATGTTGAATTTCTGGTTGCAGCGCAGAGGCCTTGAGCAATCGACCCGGTCGTGGCCCGTCACCTAAGACGCCGCGAAAAATCCATGCTTTCATGCAAGATACGTACGACCTCAACCCCGTCGGGCAGAATCCGATAGAAGACGACATGGCGGCCGACGGAGACGCTGCGATACCCAGGCCGCAGCGCATCGCGCGGGCGACCCATTGCCGGTTGCTCGGCCAATCTAATGAAGATTTTGTCGAATTTGACGAGGTAGCGAGTTCGCTGGTCCGCGCCCCATTTCTTGGCGGTGTAGGCGGCGATCGTCTTAAGGTCGGCATACGCCGCTGGGCTAAGCCTTACCTCAGCCATATCATCGGTCCGTTTTAGCCCCTTCGTCTTCCTCAACCTCCGCCATGAAGGAGTCAAAATCGAACGGCTCGGACGGGCCGCTGCGCTCCCCCTCGATCAACGCCTGTCGGAGGGCCTGGAGCTTGATTTGTTCAGTTTCATAAAGAAGGCGCAGCGCTTCCCGCACCACCTCGCTCGCGTTGTTGTAAAGGCCGGATTGGACTTTTTCCCGAACGAACCCTTCCAGCTTCGGCGTGAGAGAAAGATGCATCGGCGCTTCGCCTCCCTTGTCAGAGTATTCGCAACCACCAACTTACATAGATTGACAAAGCTTGTATAGGTGTAGAGCCCGTCGCACCGCTCAGCACAAGCGTGAAAAAACCGGGTCAGATGATCTGTAAGCCGGGTTCTGTCGACGCCCTTTGCGGATTTCCCCGCGCCGGACGATGAATGGTCATTCGTCTGGGACGCTTGTCGCCAAGCGCCTCACGCAACCCACCCGGACGGCGGCGTGGAAACGCGCCCGCCCGCCAGTCCTCCTCACGAAGGCTCAGCGGACCGCCGCCCCTATTCGGTCTTGCTCCCGACGGGGTTTACCATGCCCGGACCGTCGCCGGCCCGGCGGTGCGCTCTTACCGCACCCTTTCACCCTTACCCGCACCCGGACCGAAGCCCCGGCGGCGGGCGGTTTGCTTTCTGCGGCACTTTCCCTGGGGTCGCCCCCGCCGGCCGTTAGCCGGCGTCGTGTTTCCATGGAGCCCGGACTTTCCTCAGAGAGCGGGGTTTCCCCCATAAGCCCTCCGCGACCATCCGATCATCTGACCCGGCGCCCGATATAGGCCTAGGCGGCCGCACCCGCAAGGCCGCCGTCCCTAGGCGATCGCCGCGTGAACCGCGCCGATCAGCGCGGCGGTTTCCGCATCGATTTCATTGTCCACACGATCGGGCCGATAGCGCAGCTGAAAGGCGGCGACCGCTTGCTCGGCTCCCAGATCGTAGCCGATCGCCCCCAACATCGATCGCGCCGCCGCCGGATCGACGGCGGTCGAGCGCCCCTCAGACGGCCAGAGTCCGAGCCCCTGCTCCGCCAGCCAGCGCCAATCGAAATAGGGCCCGGGATCGACCTTACGGCCCGGGGCCATGTCGGAATGGCCGATGATGTTGCGTTGCTCGATCGGCCAGCGCTGCATCACGTCCAGGCTGAGACGTACGAGCGCGGTCATTTGCGCCTCAGGGAACGGCCGAAGACCGAAACGCAGGCCCGGATTCTGAAGCTCGATCCCGATCGAATGGGAATTTACATCGCCGCGCCCGCGCCAGACGCCCCGCCCGGCGTGCCAGGCCCGCGACTCCTCGGAGACCAGACCCAGGACCCGCCCGTCCTCGGCGATCAGATAGTGCGCGCTGACCTGTCGCTCGGGATCGCTGAGAATGGCCAACGCGTCGTCCAGCGTCCGCGTGTCCGTGTAGTGAATGACCATTGTGTCGATCACGGAGCCCAAAGGGCGCGGCCCGAAATTCGGCGAGGGCGCCGCGATGATCGTCGCCGCCGTCATGGGCCGCTCTCGTGCCCGCGCTCGGGCGGGCGATCTGCGACCGGCTGGACAGCGGCCGGCTCGGCGGCGGCGGAGGCCTGACGGACGACAATCACGCCGACCCCGAACAAGGTCAGCGCGCCGCCGAAAATCAGGTTGGGCGTCAACGCATCGCCCAAGATAAACACGCCGGAGGCCACGCCGAACATCGGACCCAACAGGCTGAACGGCATGACCAGGCTGACCGGATAGCGCTTCAGCAGCCAAAACCAGGCGCCATAGCCGAAGATCGCCACAACCAAGGACTGATAGGCGGTCGCGCCGACGGTCAACCAGCCCGCCTCGATCAGAGCCGGGATCTGGTTCGCTTCGAAGATCCAAGACCAGAAGGCCAGCATCGGCACCGAAAAGATCGACATCCAGGCGTTCAAGGACCAGCCGTTCACATCCCCCATCGCCTTGACCTGGATCGTCCCAAGGCCCCAGGCCATCGCCGCGACCAGGATCGCGCCGATCCAGAACCAGCCGCCTTCAAAACGCGGTTCGCCGCCGATCACCGCCGCGCCGGCGAAGGCGATGAGGATGCCCGACCAGCGCCGCCAACCCGGAAAGTCTTTGAACGCCAACACCGCGACAAGCGTCGCGAAGGGCACGCCGATTTGCGTCAACAACGCCGCCGTGGCCGCGTCGACATATTGCATGGCGGTGAACATCATCCCGAAATGCACGCCACCCATGGTGACGGCGTAGAAGAAGATGGGGATCATCTTATCGCGCGGAACTTTGCAGAAGGGCGCCAAAAGCACGGCGACCACCGCGAATCGCAGCGCCAGGAAGGCCATCGGGGGGATCTCGGTCACGGTCAGTTTGACGACCGCGAAATTGCCCCCCCAAGCCATCATCACCAGGACAATTAAGGCCAGGTGCGGCAGGCGGATCGCGGTCAGGAGAGCCCCCGTTCGCGCTTTATCTTGTCGTAAGCCGCGTTGATCGCCGCCAGTTTCTTGTTGGCGACCTCGATGAATTCCTCCGGCAGCCCCTGAGCGACGAGCTTATCCGGGTGATTCTCGACGACCAGCTTGCGATGCGCCGCTTTGATCGCCTCGTCGCTGTCCTCTTTCTTGACGCCGATCACCGCATACGGGTCTTCGGGGTCGCCGGACAGCGGGATCGCCGTAACCCGCTCGAAGGTCGCCTGATCGAACCCGAAGATCGCGGATACGCCGCGCAAATATTGCATCTCGCCCGGATGAATCGTGCCGTCGGCTTTGGCGATATAGGCCAGACACCAGAGCAGTTCTTCCAGGACCGTCGGGTTGTTGCGGAACATGCCCGCGACCTGCCTTGCATAGACCTCATAGCCGGAGGAATCGCGCCGCGCCTGATCGAAGATCCGGGCGACATTCTTCATTTCTTCCGGCGGAATCTTGAAGACCTCTTTGAAAGCGGAGATCTCGTCCGGCGTTACGCGTCCGTCGGCCTTGGCCATTTTCGCGCCAAGCACGATCAGCGCGATGGTGAAGCCGACGGATTTCTGGGCGTCCCGGCCGCCTTCGGACTCGCCCGCCATCTTGTCGACGAAATGCCCGCCCACCGCGCCGATCAACGCGCCCAGCGGACCGCCCATGGCGAACCCCGCCGCGCCGCCAAGAATCTTTCCCCAGATGCTCATACAGGCCGTTTACCGCACCCGCCGCAGGCTGGCCAGCCCGCAAGGCCAGCCGGCGCTAGGCGTCGCCTTCCCAGACGCGCACCGACTGCAGGACGGTCTCGGCCTGACCCTCGCTCAGCGCTTCTCCGGGCGGCGCGCAGAAATAGCCGGACAGACTGCGCCGAACCAGATCGGCCGCATCGGCGAACCGCTGGTGGAACACCAGGCAAATCTCCGGACCCGCGAGGAACCGCCGCCAGAGCGCCGGCCCGAGCGCATTGGTGGTGGCGTAAAGCGTCTGAGGCGTCGGCGTTCTGGCTTGGAATTTCGGCCAGTGCGCCAGGGCGTCCATCGGGTCGGCGTCGCCGGCGGAGACCAACGGCTTTTCAGGCGCGCCAACCTGCCGGCGCAGGACCAGGGCGGCCTCGGCCGGGTAATCCGGTGGGCCCCGCCAATCGCGCCGTTGCTCCAACACACCCTCTTCCACGATCGGCCGCTCCTCGTAGACCGAAGAACCGCCGTCAAATACGGCCAGACTGATGGAGAGACGCGCCCGCGGCGGGCGCGGGCCCAGTTCGGCGAAAGCCTCACGTTCCTGCTCGGCCTGGAACGCCGGGTCGAGCGGATTCCAACCAAGTTCGTTGCAACCGCCCGCGAGTCCGATGACAAACAGCCCGAGAAACCGCCCAGCCTGCAATAGCCGGCGGCGAAGCGGCCTGGAAAGGTGTCGCTCGGTCATCACAGGGACTAGGGTAGCGACGGCGGCGACCGAGGTCTAGAAAAGGCGCCGGAGACAGAAACGCATGAGCGAGCAAGCGCCGCGCGCGCCGCACATCATCACCATCGGCAACGAAAAGGGCGGGACCGGTAAATCGACCACCGCCATGCATCTCGCGGCCGGCTTCATGGCGAACGGGTTCAAGGTCGGCGTGATCGATCTCGACGCGCGCCAGGGCACGCTCAGCCGCTATGTCCAGAACCGGCGCGATTTTGCGGCTCGGACCGGCGCCGACCTGACCATGCCGGCCCATCGCGCGGTTCCCGAAAGCCTCGCGGGGACTCGCGTCGCCATGGAACAGGAGGAAAGCGACGCCTTCGACCAGGCGCAATCGGGCCTGGCCGATCAGGATGTCGTGATCATCGACACGCCGGGACGCGACTCGCATCTGGGAAAATTGGCCCTGGCCGAGGCGGATACGCTAATCACGCCGATCAATGACAGTTTCATCGATTTGGATGTGCTGGCGGTAGTCGATCCGACGACGTACAAGGTGCGCCGACCGAGCCTCTACGCCGAGACCGTTTTCAAACAGAAAATCGCAAAAGCGCGGAAATCGGGCTCGAACCGAACCTTCGACTGGGTCGTGATCCGAAACCGAATGAGCCAGTTGGAATCGAAGAATCGCCGAGCCATGGATCGGGCGCTGGACGAGCTCTCGGCCCGTATCCGGTTTCGAATCGCCCCGGGCTTTTCGGAACGCGTGATTTTCCGCGAGTTGTTCCTCGATGGGCTGACGCTGTTGGATTTGCGCGGCGCGGAAGCCGGGGTCAAACTGAACTTATCCCATGTCGCGGCGCGCCAAGAGTTACGCGACCTCCTCACCGCGCTGGGTCTAAAGGGCGCTGAAGTCTAGGCCGTTCGCCCACGAACGGTGGTGTCGTCCTTTGGCTCTCGATCCGACACTGCCGGCAAACCGACATAGGCGTCATCGGTTGGTTGCGCAGCAACAGTCTGCTTCGAGCCCTCAGTCGCCAATGCTGTGTGCTGTATAGACGACCGCTTTGTCCCAGCTTCACCCTAGTCCTCAACGCGAAAGAACGGAAGTTCCGATGGAGCGGTGGGGCGTGTTTCGCATCGGTTGACCGTTTGATCGCCCAAGCGAAGCCGGTCGCCATCCATGTCGACGAGGACGAAGTCCATGTCGACGCAATCTGTCACCAAAAAGGGCGGGCCTGAGACGCAGTCAGTGATCTCCACCGCCTGGCCGATTTCGAGTGGGCAGTCTTGCATGTTGATGGCGCGCCATAAGTCTGGCGCATCCACGAATATCGTTAGCTCCGACACGTCGTTCACAAAATCCACCGCCAGCGCGCCGCTCACTGGTTCATGATTACCAAGGATCGTATAAGGCCCCACCGACGCATAGGTAAACAGCGGCTGCTGGCCCTCGGGGTCGGCGAAGGCTTCGGTGCTCAACGTCTGCACGTTGCCATCGAGCGTCATCCTAAACCGAATATAGGCCGATGCGCTGCCGTCCGGCGCCTGTTGTTCCGCAAGCTCGGACTGCCAAGCGCCGATCATGTTCTGTGCCGTTGTTTCCGCCGAGGCGGAACTCACCGTCAAAGCCAACGCCCCAAGCGCGGCGAACGCTGTGTGATACATAGTCGATCTCCCTCAATCTTGTCATTGACTAGATAGGTCGATATCTCGATCTTGTCAATGGCCGGATTATTGCGCATTGAGGTGCGATGGACAGCGTCGCAAAAAAAGCCCAGCGATATCATCATGGAGATTTGCGCCCCGAATTGGTGCGTATCGGCCGAAAGATGATCGAGGCGGAAGCGCGCCCCTCTTTCCGGGGCCTTGCGCGGGCTGCCGGTGTGTCGCACAGCGCTCCACAACATCACTTCCCGACATGGAGCCACGTGCTTGCGGCCTGCGCCGCAGACGGATACCGAGAACTCTCAGCGGACTTGGAACGTGTTAAGGCCAACTACGGGACGCATCCAAGCGAAGCGCTCTACAAGATGGGCGATGCCTATCTCGCATTTGCCGACCGGTCGCCGGTGATCTTCCGCCTCATGTTCAACAGGAGCGCCTTGGACGTCCGCACGGATGAGTTCGCATCCGAGGCCAGCGCCGCATACAATCACCTGGTACGCAGCATCCGGGATACGGATCCAAGTATGACGGACGCGCATTTCGACTACCTGATCAACTCCATCTGGGCGCTGATACATGGCATGAGTGTATTGCAGATCGAGAGACAAATTTGCGTGTCGACAGACGATGGGCAAACTGCCTATCAGTTCCTCCGGCGCGGACTGGAAGCCCTGCTGGAAAGCTGAAGACCTGATCTCCGGCAAGACTGCAGTCTTGAGGTGGGCCAGCTTCCTTTTAACTCACAGAATTTCCGCCACGCCCCCGCCACCATTTACTTAGCTGGGGTTTTCCGAAAGCGGACCTCAGCCCAGTCGCAGCGATTTGGCGCTTCGTCCGCTGAGCGCCATTTTTCGCCAACGGCGTCGAATGACGGCTTCGGGTCAATCTTGAGGCGATCCGATCGGGGAGAGCAATGTCCGGTTCCAGCGGCGAAGCGGATACTAAGCGAGGGGCAATCAGCGTCGTTCAAGCTATGGGAAGTCGCCCCGATCAGGCGATACGCTCTCACCGACGCCGATGGCGCGTCATCGCACCTTTCCCGCCTTGCAAACCAAGAGACGTTCCGCGCGTGGACGACAGGCGCGGTCCGGCTGTCAATCGAACATAGCGTCGATATCGTCCTGGGTCAGCCCTTGATCCTCCAACTGCGGACCCGCCAGCAGTTTGGCGTCCTCGTCGACGAAATCGTCTTCCGGGATCGGCAGATGGGCGAAGGAGTCGACGCCCCAGACCTCGATCATCGCTTTGACCCGCTCTTCGATGAATTTCATCGTATTGACGACTTTCGTGATGCGCTGACCCGTGATGTCTTGGAAGTTGCAGGACTCCATGATGCCGATCAGTTTCGCCTCGATCTGATCCAGCACGATGCGGTGTTCGTCATCGATCTCCGAATCCGCGCGGAAACGAGCGAGCAGATCGGCGATCTCCTCGCCATTCCGCAGGATGGCGTGAGTTGCGTGCTCCGTCGCTTCGACAATCGCGTCCAACTCATTTGTCGCGTTCGAGATCTTGTCGTTCTCTTCATCCGCCATCGGATGGCGCAGCGAGGCCAATTCGGCCTTGGTCCTGCCGATCTCCTTGACCAGCCGGGCGATCTCGAGCCGCACCGTATCGTCCTCGCCGATCGCCTCGGATCCGATCTGACCTCGGTTTTCGGCCATCGAATCGATTTTCTGATGCAGATCTTCGATACGGACCAGCAGCATCTGACTGGTCGCGTCCAAACCATCCAACGCGTCGGGCTCGGCCGCCCGGGGCGCGCGGCGGCCTGGGGTTATGCTGCGCTCCGCCCGGAACTCCTTGCGAGGCGCGGCGCGCGATGCTGCATCGAGTGAAAAGGTCATGGCGGCTCCCGTCTCCGCGGTGGTCGGACTCTTAGCTCGGCGGACCCGGCGGCCATAGAGCGCACGCGGACCTCGTTAATAAAGTACCGCTAAATGGTTTACATCGGGTTAATGCTTATAAAATCTTAAATTGTTTTTCGTCTTTCCTAAGCCGAGTCTCGCGCCCAAACGGACTGCGCGTTCTCGGTCGGCGGTCGGATAGGGTCCTTCACCGGGTCGGTGCGGCGCCGGGACGAATCGCATTTCCGCGCAAAACGCCTATATTCGCGTCATGAGCCGATCGAAAGAACCCGCCAAGACCGGCGACAGCGCCCCTGTCCGATCGGCCAGCGACGCCGACGTCGCCGCCTTCCTGGAACAGGTCAAGCGCGCGCCTGCAAAGCGCGCGAACACAGACGCACGCGGGCGCCTGATTTTCGGCATGGACGCCACCGCCAGCCGCGAGCCGATGTGGGATCAGGCCTGCCAGATTCAGGGCGAAATGTTCTCGGCCACGGCGGCCCTGGGCGGGCTTGATATCCAACTGATCTTCTATCGCGGTTTCGGCGAGTGCAAAGCCTCGAAATGGGCGGCGGATGCGATGGCGCTGGCGCGGCTGATGACCAGCGTGCGCTGCCGCGCGGGCCGGACCCAGATCGGCCGCATCCTGAACCACGCCAAGGCCGAGGCCGAGAAACACAAGATCGGCGCCCTGGTCTTTGTCGGCGACTGTTTCGAAGAAGACATCGACAAGGTCTGCCATACCGCCGGCGAGATGGGGCTGGTGGGCGTGCCGGCCTTCATGTTCCATGAAGGCCGCGACCCGCTGGCGGCGCGCGCCTTCAAGGAGATCGCAAGGCTTTCCGGCGGCGCCTACTGCCCGTTCGACGCCGGCAGCGCGCGGCAATTGAAGGAGTTGCTTTCGGCTGTCGCGGTCTATGCGGCGGGCGGGCGACGCGCCATGTTGGCCTATGGCGAGAAAACCGGCGGCAAGGTGCTTCAATTGACCGACCAGATGGCCCGCCGATAAGAGTCGCGTTTAGAAAAAGGCCCTCGTTTCTTCCATGACCTATCTTCTGTTCGGGTTTGGATTTCTGATCCTGCTCTACGCGATCCTGCAATGGGCCGCGAGCGCCAATCCGAAGGCGATCCTTGGGTCGGCGAAATGGGTGATTCTGACGATCGCCCTCTTAATCGGCCTGTTCGTGGTGGCGACCGGGCGTTGGGGGCTGATCTGGATGGTGCTGGCCGGCGCCCTGCCCTTCATCTCGCGCTTCAATAATTTCAAGACGATCATCAACAGCATGCGCGGGCCGAGCCCCGGCGCCCGGTCGGACATCCGCACCGAGATGCTGGCCATGACGCTGGATCACGATACCGGGCGGATGGAGGGCGAGGTCCTGGTCGGCCGCTTCAAAGGCCTGCCTCTTTCAAGCCTGCCGCTGGCCGATCTGCTCAACCTGCTCGCTGAAGCGGAAGGGCGCGATCCGAAATCGGTTCCGCTGCTGGAGACCTTCCTTGACCGCGAGCATCCCGATTGGCGGGACGCGGCCGACCGGGGCGATGACCGGCCGAAAAGCGACGGCGGCGGCGCGATGACCCGCGAAGAAGCGCTGCAAATCCTGGGGCTCGAAGAGGGGGCCGACGCCGCTGCGATCCGTGACGCCCATCGGCGGCTGATGAAACACGCGCACCCGGACGCCGGCGGGTCGGATTATCTGGCCGCAAAGATCAACCAGGCCAAAGACCTGCTCTTAAGCGCATCCTAACGGCTTTCAGGCCCCGACGAATGCGTGGCGCCAAGCACGCAACGCATCACGCCGCAGGGGGGTTCGGGACCGTCAACTCGCCGCGTGTGTAGTAGCTGAACGGGTCGCAAATCAGGTTATGATTCACGACGAGCGCGCCGGGCCTGTCGCGAAACCGGAACCATAAGTCATAGCCTTTCGGCTTTCGGTCGCCGCGGGACTCGTAGGTCTGCACGATGCCGTCAATGCTGATGACATCGGCGGGATCAAACCCAAGGCCGGCGAGGACGCCGACGCCCTGGTCCAGGCAATTGATTCGGCCGCTTTTCTCAGCGCCGCCGACATCCGCAGCCGACACAGACGGGTCGATCGGCGGACGCGTCCCAGCGCAACCGGCAATCGCGATCACAGCGGCGAAACCAACAATCAGCTTCCTGAACATCGTCATCTCCCAGTTCGGTCATCTCATTGATGATCCGTGAACAGTTCAGAACGGGGTCAATCCGTTCTCGGCGAGTCGCCCGCCGTCGCACTCTCGCGACGCTAAGACGCGGTCGGCGCCGCCACCGTCAAGCCGCCGCGCGTGTAGTAGCTGAAGGGGCGGCATTGCGTGTCCAGGTTGACGACCACCGCGCCCTCGCGATCCCGAAACCGGAACCAAAGGTCGAGGCCTCTGACAGCCTTATTGTCGCCATGGCCGACCACTTGCTCCACGCCATTCACGCTCCTGACATTGGCGAGATCCAGACCCAAGCCCGCGACCACGCCGGCGCCTTGGTCCAGACAATTGGCCTTGCCGTTCAATTGCGCGCCTTGCAGATCCGTCGCTGAGACCGACGGATCGAGGGGCGGCGGCGGCGAGGCCGGGGCGCAGGCGCCGATTGCGGCGATCATGCCGGAGACGAAAACCATCCTAACCCAGGCCGACATTTACCAGCTCCTTCGCATTGCTCTCACCGCGTCGCGCCGCCCTACGGTCGGCCCAAGCTCCCGACCGGGGACGGCGCGAATGGACGCTCGACTTCACGCTCGATAATGTCTAACGACGTAACCGTAACAGGAATGCGACCAAACGGCCTAGCCCTATCCTTTGACAGCATCCTATGACGGCCGAGCTTGATATGGGCGCGCCGAGGAGCCGGTCGGCGACACGGGTCGCTAGAGTTTAAGTTGGGGCCCGAGACACGGCCGCACGGGAGGAGCCAATGAGCGGATCGACAACGCCGAAAAAGCTGCGCAGCCAGGAATGGTGGGACAACCCGGACAATCCGGGCATGACCGCGCTCTATCTCGAACGTTACCTTAATTTCGGCCTGACGCGGGCGGAACTGCAGAGCGGCAAGCCGATCATCGGCATCGCCCAGACCGGCAGCGATTTAAGCCCCTGCAACCGGCACCATCTCGATCTGGCCCAGCGCACGCGGGAGGCGATTCGCGCCGCCGGCGGCGTCTGTTTTGAATTCCCGGTGCATCCGATCCAAGAAACCGGCAAGCGCCCGACAGCGGCGCTAGACCGCAATCTCGCCTATCTCGGTCTCGTCGAGCTGCTCTACGGCTATCCGATCGACGGGGTCGTCCTGACGGTGGGCTGCGACAAGACGACGCCCGCCTGTCTGATGGCGGCGGCGACCATGAACATCCCGGCGATCGTGCTCAGCGGCGGGCCGATGCTCGACGGTTTCCATCGCGGCCAGGAGCTGTTGGGCTCCGGTACGGCGATCTGGCAGGCGCGCAAGGATTGGTCAGCCGGCAAGATCGACGAGAATGAATTCATGGAGATCGCCGCCGGCAGCGCGCCCTCGATCGGCCACTGCAATACGATGGGCACGGCGTCCTCGATGAATGCCGTCGCCGAGGCTTTGGGCATGTCGCTGCCCGGCTGCGCGATGATCCCGGCCCCTTATCGCGAACGCGGCCAGATGGCCTATGCGACGGGCCTGCGGATCGTCGAGATGGTGAATGAGGATCTGCGCCCGTCCGACATCATGACCCGCGCGGCCTTCGAGAACGCCATCCGCATCGTCACCGCCCTGGGGGCCAGTTCCAACTGCGTCTGGCATCTGATCGCTATCGCCCGGCATATGGGCGTCGAATTGACGGTGGACGACTGGCAGAGCTTCGGCGACGGCGTGCCGCTCTTGGTGAATATGCAGCCGGCGGGCAAATATCTTGGCGAGGCGTTCCACAAGGCCGGCGGCGTCCCCGCCGTGATGCGCGAATTGCTCGAGCGCGATCAGCTCAACGGCGCGGCGATGACCGTCTCCGGCAAGAGCGTCGCCGAAAATGTCGCACAGGCCGAGAACCACAATCCCGACGTCATCCTGCCCTACGACCAGCCGATGATGCCCGACGCCGGATATGCGGTCCTGCATGGCAATTTCTTCGACACCGCGGTGATGAAGATTTCGGTGATCACGGACGGGTTCCGACAGAAATATCTTTCACGCCCCGGCGCCGAGAATGTGTTGGAGGCGCGTGCGGTGGTCTTTGAAGGCTCGGAAGACTATCACGAGCGCATCAACGATCCCGACTTGCAGATTGACGAGAACTGCATGCTGTTCATTCGCGGGACCGGCCCGCTCGGCTGGCCCGGCTCGGCGGAGGTGGTGAATATGCAACCGCCGGACGCGCTGATCAAAGCCGGCGTCGAAGAACTGCCGGTCGCCGGCGACGGCCGCCAGAGCGGCACGTCCGGCAGCCCGTCGGTCCTGCATATTTCGCCCGAAAGCGCGGTCGGCGGCGGCCTGGCCCTGATGCAGACCGGCGACATGGTGCGGCTTGATCTGAATACACGCCGATTGGATTTGCTGATCGACGAGTCTGAGATGCAGGCCCGCCGCGACGCCTATCAGGCGGCGGAGCTGGCGCATCAGACGCCGTGGCAGGAGATCTTTCGCAACCTGACCGGCCAATTAGAAACCGGCATGGTGCTGGAGGACGCGGTGAAGTATCAGCGGATCAGCCAGACCAAGGGAATTCCCAGAGACAACCACTAGGCCATGGACGGACCCGAGTTCCAGCCCATTGTCGCAATCGCCGGCGGCGGATTCGACCAGCACGCCGCGGTGCTCGACCTCCTGCGCGCCAGCTTCGCCGAGCAAGAAGGCCGTATCGATCCGCCTTCCAGCGTTACAAGCCTGACCTTGGACGGCGTGCTGCGCGACGCGTCAGAGGGCGACCTGCTGACGGTCGAGGCGGCCGAGGAAATCATCGGCTGCGCCTTCACCAGCGCGCGAGAAAACGATCAAGGACGCTACCTCTACGCGTATCATATCGCCATCGCGCCGCAGCATCGACGGCGCGGTCTGGCGACACAGCTTTTTGAGACGATCGATATGCTCGCCCGCGCACGGGGGTTGGAGCGCGTCATGCTGATGTGCCGAATCGAACTGAAAGAGAATCACGCCCTATTCGAAGCGAACGGCTTCAGCCGATCCGGCGTCTTCACCCATGACGGTTTCAACCGCCCGACCAGCCTCCAATTCACAAAATCGCTGGTCTAGTGAAACTCCGATGAACCGCGTGGTGCGTTTGCAACCTGGTCTGCGACGCTCTTAGTTAGGTCGCTTTCCACGTCGCCGGTATGTTTCGTGGCGGCGGGCTCGACCAAGACGATCCAACATTCCTCACGGGCGATCGGATTGTGCATCGTGTTTCTGGGGACGACGTGCACGTCGCCGGTCTTTAGTTCCACGGAAACGCCATTTTCGTACTGCATCTCCAATGCGCCTTTGACGATATAAAACAATTCGTCCTCGTTATCGTGCTTATGCCAGACGAGCTCGCCCAACAGCTTTGCAACTTTGACGTAGTGTCCATTGACGTCCGCGACGACGTTTGGAGACCAGTGTTCGTTAATCTTGGCGAATTCCTGCTCCAGATTGGCGACTGAATGCATTGTCTTCCCTCCACGTTCGGCGCTGTTTCAGTTTGGTCTAGCAATCCTGTTGCTCAACAGGCGAGAAGCACGAAAACACGCTGTCCATATCCAGGCAATTGTGACTGGCCCTATCAAGCGTCAACATAATCGTCGATGAAGGCGCGGACGATGCTGTCCAAGTCAGGATCGGCCGGCAGGCCCAGCGCGCGCGCCCGCTCGCTTGTCGCCGCCTGGGGCCAGGTCGCCACGATCTCTTCAATGAACGGATCGGGTTTGACGTCGATGGTCCCAAGCGCGCGGTCCCCGGCGACCCGGCGCAGCGCGGCGACCAGGTCCTCGACCGTCACCGATTGGCTCGGCAGAGTCACCGCCCGGTCGTCCCCGATCGCGGCGCCGTCCGCCTCATAGAGCGCCCGCATGCCCTCGACAACGGCGCGGTAGCCGATCACCGGATGGCGCACCGAAAGCGGAACCGGAATGGTGCAATCGACGCCGTTCAGCGGCTCGCGAAACAGGCCGCTAAAGAAACTGCTGGCCGCCGCGTTCGGCTTTCCGGGCCGGACGATCACCGTCGGCAGGCGCGCGCTGCGGCCGTCGACGAAGCCTTTCCGAGTATAGTCATTGATCATCAGTTCCAGCACGGCCTTGGTCATGCCGTAGGTCGTCTGCGGCGTCTGTTTGACCCCGTCGCCGACCGGGCCGGTCATCACAGCGCCGCCGAAGGTCGCGACCGAGCTGGCGAACAGGAGCCGCGGCCGGGAACCGAGCGCCCGGCAGGCCTCGAGAATATGGCGGCCGCCGTCCAGATTGACGCGCATCGCCAGATCGAAGTCCTTTTCGCCTTCGCCGCTGACGACCGACGCGAGATGGAAGACGGCGATGTCGGGCGTGTCGATCAGGGCGCGCACCGACGTCGGGTCGGCGATCTCGCCCTGAACCAGGGTCGTGCGGTCATCGAAACCGTCGGGCGGCGTAGCGGGGACCGCGACATCGAATAGCACCATCGACGAGACCGGTCGCTGGGCGCCGTCCGGACCGGCCAAGCTCCCCTTTTCCCAGATCAACCGACCGAGGCGCTGACCCAGGAAACCCAATCCACCGGTAATCACAACTTTCATAGATGCGCGCTCCCTGCCGGCCCACTCGCCCGCCAGCTTCAGACCCTCTGTCCACCGAAGACGATCGGCTTGGGCCATTAATAGCGGCTGGCGGCCTCCCGTCCAGCTTAGCGCGCGCAGATGAAGAGAGGCGCGTTTAAACGCGCGGAAGCGCCGCGACCGACAGGGGTTCGGTCGACGCGCAGTTCCGGTTGCGAGAGTTTGGCTGGCCCTTTAGGCGGCCGCGGCCTCGGCGCGCTGCTTCTGCTCGGACAAGACCTGCTCGCACATATTCAGGTTAAGCTCGATCACCCATTTGGTGAGCGCCTCGTCCCGGTCCCGCCGAAGGCTGGTGCAGGACTGGCTCATAAAATCGGCGATCCGGCGCAAAAGGTCCGTGCTTTCCGCCGGCATGTCCCTGTTGAGCTGGGTCGGCAGATAGTTGGCGATGAATTTCCACAGCAGGACGTTCGTATCCAAAATGGCCGCCCAGGTCTCGGCGTCGACATCGTTCAGGCGGGCGGCTTCAAGCCGTTCGGCGATGTCCAGGAACGGCTGGGCCATATCGTCGATCAGCGATTCCGGATCCGCCAGCCCCAATTCACTGGCGATCGGATCGATGGCGACCACCGTCTCTCTTCGCATATGCATGTCTCATCCTCCATTCAATGCTCCGCCATCGACGATGCATTCCGCATGCCAAGAATCGCCAACCCATTGATCTTTATAACAATTTAATCGACCTACCTCTGCGCTCGGTCATCTTTCGCCGAATTCGCGCCAGTCTTTGAAATAAACGGCTGGAAAAGAAGGGGCATCGGCGCCACTCTATAAAAAGCGTTGACGCGAATGCTGGCGACGAACCGGGTCAAACCGGCGCTTTATAGAAAACAGCATCGCGGCGGCGATTGAACTCTAGGGGGCTTCGTTAACTCGTCGACCGGACGGAACTGGGACATCGACCGCGAACATTCGATAACCCATTTTTAAGACTTAGGTTTCCGCCGGCGGCGCACAGCGCCATCGGTTGAATCTGTTGTTTGGACGGCGGGGAAGTCGCACAGGACAACAACTGAGGGTATTTTCAATATGAAACTCAAGACTTTTCTTGTCGCCGGCGCTGCGCTGGCGATGACCGGGGCTGCGGCCAGCGCGGCGACACTGGATGACGTCAAAGCGCGCGGCGTGCTTGAGTGCGGCATCGGAACCGGCTTGGCGGGCTTCCACATCCTGCAGGATGACGGCACCTGGACCGGGTTCGACGTCGTCGTTTGCGAAGCGGTCGCCGCCGCGGTGCTGAGCGACCCGAAAGCGGTCAATTACACCACGACCACCGGCAAGACGCGCTTCACGGTGCTGCGCGCCAGCGAAGTCGACATGTTGGCCCGGACCACCACCTGGACCTTCTCCCGCGACGTCGACCTGCAGCTCGCGTTCCAAGGCGTGAACTACTATGACGGCCAAGGCTTCATGGTCCCGACCTCGCTCGGCGTCAGCAGCGCGACCGAGTTGGACGGCGCTTCGGTCTGCATTCAGACCGGCACGACGACCGAGCTGAACCTGGCGGACTATTTCTCGGCGAACAACATCAGCTACGAGCCGGTCCCGATGGAGACCAACGCTGAATCCCGCGAAGGCTATCTGGCGGGCCGGTGTGACGTGTACACGACCGATGCGTCTGGCCTGGCCGCGACCCGCGCGACGTTCGACAATCCGGGCGAGCATGTGATCCTGCCGGAAATCATTTCGAAAGAGCCGCTCGGTCCGTTGACCCGTCACGGGGACGACCAATGGTCGGATATCGTTCGTTGGACCTTGAACGCCCTGATCATCGCCGAGGAAAAAGGCATCACCCAAGCCAATGTCGACGATCTGAAAGCCAATTCGGAAGACGCTGAAATCCGCCGTCTCCTGGGTTCGGAAGGCGGCTATGGCGAGATGCTCGGCCTCGACAACGACTGGGCCTATCGCGCCATCAAAGCCAACGGCAACTACGGCGAAATCTTCGACCGGTTCCTGGGTCCGAACACGGCGATCGGGCTGCAGCGCGGCTTGAACGCTCTGTGGACCGATGGCGGCATTCTGTACGCGCCGCCGTTCCGTTAAGATCCGACGGACACGTGAGTAATGGGTCGCGTGGTTTTCGGTTCCCGCCGCTAGCGGCGGGGACCGGGCCACGCGGCCTTTTTTTTGAGCGGCGTGCGACACTAAAGCACGCTTGATATCGGTGCGGGCCCTCGCTGACAGTAGGGGCAAGGCGTCCGTCCGTTAAACGACCGGTCAAGCCGCGCACAGACGCGGCGCATCGCCCAGGGTGGAAAACGCCAGGCAAGCTGCGGCCCAGGCCCGTCGGCGCGCTTGGTGGATTTTCGGGTCTTTCGCATACGATTCCGGGGAATCGGAAAGGCTCGCGCGCACTGGGAGAAGAACAAGGAGGCTCGGATGGCGGTCGATAGCGCTTTTCCGGATGAACCATTCACAATCCGAAAACTCTGGACGGACAAACGCTACCGCGGCGTTCTCATTCAAATCGTCACCTTGATGGTCGTGTTCACGGTCATCGGTCTGATGGTGCGGAACGTTCAGGCGAACTTCGCCACGCTGGGCAAGGAGTTTAGTTTCAGCTTCCTCTGGTCGCTGCCGTCCAGCTACGACATCAATCAGTGCTTCATCGACTACGAGAAATCGCAGCCGCACATGTATGCAGCAGCTTGCGGCGCTCTGAACACGCTTCTCGTCGCGGTTGTCGGCTGTATCACCGCGACAATCCTCGGCTTCGTCGTCGGGGTGCTGCGCCTGTCGAGCAACTGGCTGGTGAACCGCATCGCTTATGTCTATCTGGAGTTCATGCGGAACGTGCCGGTTCTGCTGCATATCCTGTTCTGGTGGGGCCTGATCGTGAATATCATGCCCGCCGTTCGCCCGCTCTTGAACGAGTTACGCGAAACCGGCGAAGCCCCAGGCTCCTTCTTCGTCACCAATCGCGGGTTCATCACGCCGCAACCGATCTTCGAAGACGGGTTCGGCTTCGTGATGATCGCCTTCATCGTCGCCGTGGTCGCGGCCTTCTTCATCGCCGCCTGGGCGAAAAAGCGCCAAGAAGCGACCGGTCAGCAGTTCCCGACCCTCACGGTCGGGTTGGTCGTGATCTTCGGATTGCCCTACATCGTTCATCTCAGCCTCGGCGCGCCGTTGAGTTTCGATTATCCGGAGCCGGGCCGGTTCAATTTCAGCGGCGGCATGAGCATTTCGCCGGAATTGTTCGCGCTGACCTTCGCCCTGACGATCTATACCTCCGCCTTTATCGGCGAAATCGTGCGATCCGGCATCCAAGCGATCAACAAAGGTCAATGGGAAGCGGCCAGCGCCCTGGGCCTGTCGCGGGGACAAACCCTGCGCCTGGTCATCATTCCCCAAGCGCTGCGCGTCATCATCCCGCCGCTGACCAGCCAATATCTGAACCTGACCAAGAACTCGTCGCTGGCGATCGCGGTCGGCTACATGGACATCGTGGCGACGCTGGGCGGCATCACCCTGATGCAGACCGGCAAGGAGATGGAGACGGTCATGCTGCTGATGCTGTTCTATCTGACCATCTCGCTGCTGATCTCCATTTTCATGAATATCTACAACCGCGCGATCGCGCTCAAAGAACGCTAGGAGCGCGGAACCATGGCTGACAATACAATCGGCGATTACCCTCCCGGCCAGCACCCGAACCTGCCGCCGCCGGCGGCGACGACCGGCGTGCTCGGCTGGCTGAGGCAAAATCTGTTCTCGAATATCAGCAATACGATCCTCACGATCGTGACGGTCTATATGCTGGTCACCTATATCCCGCCGATGGTGGATTGGTTGTTTCTGTCCAGCGTCGGCGTCGCGGAGAGCCGCGCCGCCTGTCGGGAAATCGCCAGCGGCGCTTGTTGGGCCGTCGTCACGGCGCGGATCGACCAGTTCGTCTTCTTTCAGTATCCGGACGCGGAACGGTGGCGCCCCGTCGTGGCCTTCATCGGCCTGTTCGCATTCCTTTATCCGATCCTGTTCGACGATGCGAAATTCCGTCGTCAGTTCCTGATCTTCGCCGCTTACTATCCTTGGATCGCCTACGCGCTGGTCTATGGCGGGGCCGACATTTCCAAGATCAGCAACTGGCTGCTCTTCATCCTGGGCGGCGCCGCGATTGCCGTGCTTTGGGACCGTAAGGATATGCGCTTCTCCGGCGGCATGTCCTTCGGCGTCAAGGCGGGGCTCTATTGGTTCAGCGCAGGCGTGATGACGATGATCCTGGGCTCGGTCTTCGTCGAAGTGCCCACCAATCTGATGGGCGGCTTCTTGCTGACCATGCTAATCGGCGTTCCCTCGATCCTGATCTCACTGCCGATTGGAGTCTGTCTGGCGTTGGGCCGGCGGTCGAACCTGCCGGTCCTGACCATGCTCTGCACGCTGTTCATCGAGTTTATCCGCGGCGTGCCGTTGATCACGATCTTGTTCGTCGCCGACACGATGCTGAACTATTTCCTGCCGGCGGACATTCAGTTCGACAAGCTGCTGCGGGTGCAGATCATGGTGACGCTGTTCGCCTCGGCCTATATCGCCGAGGTCGTGCGCGGCGGCCTGCAGGCCATCCCGAAAGGCCAGTATGAAGCGGCCGACGCGATGGGCCTGAAATACTGGGAGTCGATGCGGCTAGTCATACTGCCGCAGGCTTTGAAGATTTCCATTCCGGGCATCGTCGGGGTCTTTATCGGTCTGTACAAGGACACCACGCTGGTCTCGGTGATCGGCATGCTCGACCCGCTCGGGGTCTCCAGAGGCGTTTTGGCGGACAGCGACTGGAACGGCCTGTCGATCGAAATCTACGTCTTCCTGGCGCTGTTCTATTTCGCCAGTTGTTTCGCGATGTCCCGCTATTCGCTGTATCTCGAGAAGAAACTGGATACCGGATACGGCGCCGCGGACCGCACCAAGGATAAGAAAATCGCCGACAAACAGGCGGAGGACGCCGGCGGTTGAGCCGGGGACAAGGAGTCACAGCATGAGTGAAGCACAAGCCCTCGACACCCATGACGTCGCCATCGACATCATTGGGATGCATAAATGGTACGGGGACTTCCATGTCCTCAAGAACATCAATCTCAGCGTCCGGCGTGGCGAGCGGATCGTCGTGTGCGGCCCGTCCGGGTCCGGCAAATCCACCATGATCCGATGCATCAACCGGCTGGAGGAACATCAGCGCGGTCAGATCATCGTCGACGATATCGAACTGACCCATGACCTGAAGAATATTGACGCGATCCGCCGCGAAGTCGGCATGGTGTTCCAGCACTTCAACCTGTTCCCGCATCTGACGGTTCTGGAGAATTGCACGCTAGCGCCGATCTGGGTCCGCAAGACGCCGAAGAAGGAAGCCGAAGAGACGGCGATGCATTTCCTCGAGCGGGTCAAGATCCCCGAACAGGCGAACAAATATCCGGGCCAACTGTCGGGCGGTCAGCAACAGCGCGTGGCGATCGCGCGGTCGCTCTGCATGAATCCGCGGATCATGTTGTTCGACGAGCCGACCTCGGCGCTCGATCCGGAAATGATTTCCGAAGTGCTCGATGTGATGATCAACCTCGCCGAGACCGGTATGACCATGCTCTGCGTGACGCACGAGATGGGCTTCGCGCGCAAGGTCGCCCACCGGGTCATTTTCATGGATGAAGGCGAGATCATCGAGCAGAATGAACCGGAAGAATTCTTCAACAACCCGCAGTCCGAAAGGACCAAACTGTTCCTGAGCCAGATCCTGAATCACTAGGTCGCAGCCATCTCAGGCTCCTTTCTGATTCAGAGGGGAGGTCTGGCGGGAAAACGGGCGGGCGCGGCTCTCGAAACCGATCGGTGGAAAGAGCGGCGCTCGCCCGTGCTATTTTCGGGGACGCTTGAATAAAGAGCATAGGATGAAGATCACCGTTTTCGGCGCCGGCGCGATCGGCGGCTATCTGGCCAGCCTGCTGGCCCGCGCCGGCCATAACCCCGCCCTGGTCGCCCGCGGCGAAACGCTGGCCGCGATTCAGGCCAAGGGACTGACCGCAGAACGGCCGGGCGAACCGCCCTTCACCGTCGACCTAACCGCGACCGATGATCCGGCGCTACTGGGCCCGCAAGACATCGTCTTGATCGCGACCAAGGCGCATCAGATCAAGGACGCCCTCCCCATGCTGGCCCCGCTTCTGGGGCCGGACACCGCCGTCGTTCCGGCGATCAACGGCATCCCCTGGTGGTATTGCAAAGGCCTGGAAGGTCCTTTGCGCGACCGCGATCTGGCCAGCTGCGATCCCAGCGGCGCAATCGCCGCGGCCATCCCGGTGGAGCAAGTCATCGGCATGGTTGTCTATCTGGCGACCCATTGTCCCGAACCAGGCCGGGTCGTATCCGTCGGCCCGCAACGTCTGGTGATCGGCGCGGCGACGCCAGGGGGCCGCGCCGCCGGGATGGTCGCGGGGCTTGGCGAGGCGCTCGGCGATGCCGGTTTTACGGTCGATCGCGCCGAGAATATTCGCACCGCTGTCTGGACAAAACTCTGGGGCAATGTCCATTCAAACCCGCTTTCGGTCGCCGCCGAGGCGACGGTGATCGACATGCTTCGCGATCCGGGCATGCGGTCGGTCAGCCGCAAGATCATGTCGGAGACCGCCGCCGTCGCAGCGCGTCTGGGCGTTGATTTCCCGGTGACCATAGACAGCCGGCTCGAAGAAGCCGAGAAGCTGGGCGCGTTCCGAAGCTCGATGCTGCAGGATTACGACCGGACGCGTCCGATCGAATTGGACGCCATACTCGGCGTCGTCGCCGAATTGGGCCGCGCGCTCGGCGTCACCACCGAGACGATCGACACGGTCTATGCGATCGTGCGCCTGCGCGCGGCGCTGCATGGCTGCTATCAGCCGCCATCCTGACAGCGCGGACAGGCGATCGGCGGCGGCGGGGCGGCGTTGACGGTCTCGGCGGTCGAGCGCATAACCGGCTGCATTCCTAGGTGGACGCCTGACATGCGCGACATTTTGAGACCCGCTTGGCCCCTGCGCGCGACGATCTCACGCGCCATTCTCGCGGCCGTCGCGACCGCCGTCTGCCTGATCGCGCACGCCCGGGCGGCGGAGCAAAACCTGACCTTCTTCCGGATCGCCACCGGACCGACCGCGACAACCTCCTACGACCTCGGCACCGCCATCGCCATCGGCATCAGCAAGCCGCCCGGCAGCCGGGCCTGCGACGCCGGCGGCCTGTGCGGCGTCCCCGGCTTGATCGCGGTCGCCCAGACCCAGGACAATGCGTTGGAAAGTATGGCCGCTTTGGCCTCGGGCGAGTTGGAATCGGCGATCGTGCCGGGCGACATCGCCTATTGGGCCTATTTTGGCGGCGGCCCTTTCACCGAGGTCACACGGGTGGAGCGTCTGCGCATGATCGCCAATCTGGCGCCTTTCACGATGCATATCGTCACCGACGCCGATCTGGGGATCGAGTCGGTTCGGGACCTGCGCGGGCGCCGCGTGTCTCTGGGACCGGAGGGTTCGAGCGCCCGGTTGACGGCGGAGAGCATTTTGCGCGTGCATGGCGTCGAGCCCGAGGAGATCGAGGACCCGATGCTGGCGCCGGGTCCCTCAGCCGACGCCCTGATCAACGGCCAGATCGACGCATTTTTCGTCCTCGGCGCCGGTCGGGTCGAAACGGTCGCCGACGTGATGGCGGCGATCCCCACGAAGCTGCTGCCGATTGCGCCGGACCAGATGCTGGCGCTTCAGGCCCGCTATCCTTTTGTCGCCCAGTCGGTGATCGACCCGGCCATATATGGTCTCGACGCGCCGGTGCCGACACTAACGGTGAGTATGAAATGGGTGACCACTACCGAGCAGCCGGACGCGCTGATCCGGGACATCGCCCGGGCCTTGTGGAGCGGGGCCGCGGCGGAAGTGTATCAGTCCGAGAATCCGGGCGTGGCTTTTTCCGACGGGGCCCAGGCGATCCTGACCGGCGGCGCGCCGCTGCATCCGGGCGCCAAGGCCTACTACGATCAATCGATCCGGGCGGCGACAGGCGCTGAACAACCGCAGCCGGCGGACGCCGCCGCGGGTGACACGGCGAATTGAGCCTTCAGAACAGGGTTAACTGGTCCTGACCGGCAGTTTTGACGCCCGGGTCCGGCGCGGCGGCGTCTTGACCCGCCTCCACATCGACCGGCTTCCAGAGATCGGGGCCGTCGTTGCGGACGCTGTTGACCCGGGTCGAGATCGGCGTGGCGACCAGGGTGCGCGCGCCGCTATAGGGCCCCATCAGAGCCGCCGCCTGCGCCGCGTCGCCGTGCAGCCATGGGTCAAACGCGTCCGGCTCGAGAATCACCGGCATTCGATGATGGATGTCGGCGATGCTCGGCGCGGCCTCGGTCGTGACGATGGCGCCGGTGTCGATCTCCGATCCGTCCGGCCCCATCCAACTCTCCCAGAGCCCCGCAAAGGCGAAGACGTCGGAATCGGCGAAGCCGATTCGGTAGGGCTGTTTCGGGCCGCCATCGACCTTTTTCCATTCATAGAACCCATCCGCCGGGATCAGGCAGCGGCGGCGGCGGAAGGCGGCGCGAAAGGAGGGTTTCTCCTGAACCGTCTCCGCGCGCGCGTTGATCAGGCCGGACCCGGCCGCCGGATCCTTGGACCAACTGGGCGCCAGCCCCCAACGCAGGAAAAAGGCGGAGCGGCTTTCCCGCGCGCCGCCGCCGGCGCTCCGCCGGGGCGGCGCGGTCCGGCTTGGACCGACCGCCAAGACCGCCTGTGTCGGCGCGATATTGTAGCGCGCGGGCAGGTTTGGGATCTCTGCGAAGCCGAACAGTCTTCGGACGCTTTCGACGGGCGTGGTGAGAGAGAATCGTCCGCACATGCCGGCGATCATGGCGCCGAACGTCGGCGGGGTCAGCAAGAAAACCACTGCCGCCGCCGCATATCTCCAACAGAAATTGTGGGGTTTTCTGCAGCTTCAAGAGACACGGCGCGGAACCGAACCAGAATCCAGACCGGCTCCCAGAAACTATTTTGACACAATTCTGAGATGGCTATATCTTGTGTCGTCTCAAACGGCGGCACATCATCTTGTGCAGTTCGAGGCTTTTTCCACAGATCACCGCCTGTGGAAATCAAGGATAGCGGGGACAAAGGACCAAGATCCTTGTCCCAGCGCGGGTCGCCGGGCCCAGAACTGGCGCGCAGATTGTGGACAACGGGTCGTATCGATCCTGAAAAGGGGGAAGCATTGTGCCGGATGGGATAGCCGAAGCGTTCCAGGACAAACGATCGCACCAGTCGAAGGACGCGCCCGCCGCGCTTGATGCGGCCGCCCTATTGGCGAGCGACACGCCGGCGGCGGCCGAGCCAAACCCTAACGGTGCGGCGCCGGGCGCGGCGCAGGGGGAAATGCTTGGCGACACCAGAGAGCACAAACAGAACGAGCGCGGCGTCGCCGTCTGGATCGATCGCGGCCGCGACGCGCTGTTGACCGCCTTCGGCAAGGAGACGATGACCGACCGTTATCTAATGCCCGGCGAATCCTATCAGGACCTGTTCGCCCGCGTTGCGATGCATTACGCGGACGATTCGGCCCACGCCCAGCGGCTTTACGACTATATCTCCAAGCTGTGGTTCATGCCGGCGACCCCGGTTCTGTCGAATGGCGGCACAACACGCGGCCTGCCGATCTCCTGCTTTCTGAACGAATCGAACGACAGTCTGGAAGGCATTGTCGGGCTGTGGACGGAGAATGTCTGGCTGGCGGCGCGCGGCGGCGGTATCGGCAGCTATTGGGGCAATCTGCGCTCGATCGGCGAGAAGGTCGGATCGAACGGCAAGACCTCCGGCGTCGTACCCTTTATCCGGGTGATGGATTCGCTGACCTTGGCGATCAGCCAGGGCTCGCTGCGGCGCGGCTCGGCGGCGGTCTATTTGCCGATCTGGCACCCGGAGGTCGAGGAATTCATCGAGATCCGGCGCCCGACCGGCGGCGATCCGAATCGCAAGGCGCTGAACCTGCATCACGGCATCCTGGTGACCGATGATTTCATGCGCGCGGTCGAGACCGACGACGAATGGGCGCTGACCAGCCCGAAGGATCACGCGGTGGTTCGCAAGGTGCGGGCGCGCGACCTGTGGATCCGTCTGCTGACGGCGCGCATCGAGACCGGCGAGCCCTATATCATCAATATCGACCATGTGAACCGCGCCCTGCCGGAGCATCAGAAACTGAAGGGTCTGACGGTTAAGACCTCCAATCTTTGCTCTGAAATCACCCTGCCGACAGGGATCGACAATGACGGCCATGATCGGACCGCGGTCTGCTGCCTGTCATCGGTCAATGTGGAGAATTTCGAGCATTGGGAGGGCGAGCCGCATTTCGTCGAGGACATCATGCGCTTCCTCGACAATGTGCTGCAGGATTTCATCGAGACCGCGCCGGACGACTTCGCCCGCGCCACCTACTCGGCGATGCGTGAGCGCTCGGTGGGCCTTGGCGTCATGGGGTTCCACTCTTTCTTGCAATCGAAGATGATTCCCTTCGAAGGGGTGATGGCGAAAGTGTGGAACAAACGCATGCACAAGCATCTGCGGACCCAGGCCGACGCCGCCAGTATCAAGCTGGCCGAGGAACGCGGCGCCTGCCAGGACGCCGCCGAGTTCGGGATCAAGGAGCGCTTTTCGAACAAACTCGCCATCGCGCCGACCGCCTCGATATCGATCATCTGCGGCGGAACCAGCCCGGGCATTGAGCCGATAGCGGCCAACTCCTTCACCCACAAGACGCTGAGCGGCTCCTTCAATGTGCGCAACAAGCATTTGAAGGCCTTGTTGGCCGACAAAGGCCAAGATAATGACGACACCTGGTCTTCGATCTCGGTGAATGAAGGATCGGTCCAGCATCTCGATTGCCTCACCCAAGACGAGAAAGATGTGTTTAAGACCGCGTTCGAGTTGGATCAGCGCTGGGTGGTCGATCATGCCGCGGACCGCGCCGAGTTCATCTGTCAGGCGCAGTCGGTGAACCTGTTCCTGCCGGCGGACGTGCATAAACGCGACCTGCATCAAATCCACTACCAGGCGTGGAAGAAGGGCGTCAAAAGCCTGTATTATTGCCGCTCGAAATCGATCCAACGCGCCGAGGCGGGCGCCGAACATGGGACGGCGCGCGATGAGAGCGCGCCGATGTCCAGCGTCGCCTCCGTCCCCTTCATGGGCCGGGTCAATTCGGACGCCGGCGCGACATCCGGCAACGCCAACGATTACGAGGAATGCCTCGCCTGCCAATAAGGCGCGCCGTACGCAGCTTGGCCGCAACAGAATTAGGAAAGTCGCTTTATGTCTCTCTTGAACGCCAGCCCTGTCTACAAGCCCTTCAACTACCCTTGGGCCTATGAAGCCTGGCTGACCCAGCAACGCATCCATTGGTTGCCGGAAGAGGTGCCGCTGGCCGATGACGTCAAGGATTGGCACAAGACTTTGACCGAGCCTGAACGCAATCTGTTGACCCAGATCTTCCGGTTTTTCACCCAAGCCGACGTCGAAGTGAACAACTGCTACATGCGGCGCTACAGCCAGGTCTTCCAGCCGACCGAGGTCAATATGATGCTGGCGGCGTTCTCGAATATGGAGACCGTCCATGTCGCCGCCTATAGCCATCTACTGGACACGATCGGCATGCCGGAAATCGAGTATCAGGCCTTCATGCAATATAAAGAGATGAAAGACAAATACGACTATATGCAGAAATGGGGTGTCGAAACCAAGCCGGACATCGCCAAAACCATGGCTGTCTTTGGCGCTTTCACCGAAGGCCTGCAGCTGTTCGCCAGCTTCGCGATGCTGATGAATTTCCCGCGCTTCAACAAGATGAAGGGGATGGGCCAGATCGTCTCCTGGTCGGTGCGCGACGAGACGCTGCACACCCAATCGATCATCAAGCTGTTCCGCACCTTCGTGTCCGAGAACCCGGAGATCTGGACCGAGGATTTCGAACGCGACCTCTACCTGGCCTGCAATACGATCGTCGATCACGAAGACGCTTTCATCGACCTGGCCTTCGAGCTGGGCTCGGTGGAGGGGCTCAGCGCGGACGAGGTGAAACGCTATATCCGCTATATCGCCGACCGTCGCCTGACCCAGCTCGGCCTCAACCCGATGTATGGGATCGACAAGAATCCTTTGCGCTGGATGGATGAGATGCTGAACGGCGTCGAGCATACGAACTTTTTTGAGAATCGTGCTACCGAGTATTCGAAGGCGTCGACCCAAGGCAGTTGGGAAGAAGCCTTCGATTAAGGCGTCGGGTTTCGCCGCCCGGTCCTTCGGGATCGTTTCGTCAGATGGCGGCGGCGTGCGTTGGCGAGGCGCGTATGTTGGGCGCGCCGCGACCGTTCGGCGTCCGGCCCGGGCTGCGTCCCTAACCTCCGCAGCCCGCTCTGGCCGATTTGTGCGACTGCCCCGGTCCGCGGCCTGCAAAGTGACACGCCGCCGCCCCTGCTCCCAGGGCGATACAGACCGGGTCTGAAACGCCCGGCGCCGCCGCAACGGCCCGGGCGGCTTTTTGTCGCCAGCCGCCATTCAGCGAAACCGATGATCCCAAGGGCGAATGCTTCTCTCTTGGCGCCGCGCAGGCGCGGCGAGAGCCTGGCGTGGCGCGCCTTTGCGCTCGAACAGGAGGGGAGCCGCCATGCCCCAAATCCATCCTTCACCCGCGCCCAATGTCGACCCCGCGCTCACGACCGGATCTCCGGCCGCCCGGTTCGCGGCGGACGGGTTCCTCTCACCCGTCCGGATCGTCTCCGAGGCCGCGGCGCGCGACCACCGTGCGCGGCTGGAACAGGCGGAAGCGGCGATGGGCCGATCGTTGCATTACCTCGCGAAGATCCACACCGTCCTGACCTCGCCTTGGGAGTTGGCGTCGCACCCGACGGCGCTCCACATTGTCGAAAACCTGATCGGACCGGACATCCTGATCTATAATGTCAGCTACATCATCAAGGAGCCGAACACGGCCAATTTCGTCAGTTGGCATCATGACCTGACCTATTGGGGCTTCGACGGCGACCGGCAGGTGTCGATGTGGCTCGCCCTATCGCCGACGGACAGCGTCAGCGGCTGTATGCGGATGATCCCCGGCTCGCACCGGGACGGTCAGTTGACCCATGACGACACGCACGACCCTGACAATGTCCTCTCCCGGGGCCAACAGGTCGCGGCGGTGGACGAATCGCTCGCCGTTTCCTGCCCGCTGACGCCCGGCGAAGCGAGCTTTCACCATGGCTGGGCGCTGCACGCGTCTTCGCCGAACCACGCGAACGACCGTCGAATCGGTTTGAACGTTCAGTATATCAGCCCTGGCTTGAGACAAATCGCGGCTCCGAGCGACACGGCGCTGCTTGTGCGCGGTCACGATCAATACGGGTTCTATGGCGCTGATATACCAGCACATTCCGATTTGGCGCCTGACGCGCTGAAACGCCTCACGCTGTTGGACGCCCGCCTCCAGGAGACCTGGCGGCGCGCGCGGTCGCACCCCTGAGGGCTCCGTCGCGCTGCTATCCACAAGTTATCCACAGGCTTGCGAGGTTGATTTTTCCATTCATCAGATTCTTCTGATTGACAGGCCGCAGCGATCCTCGTGTAGAATTTCGCGGTGTTGGCGGGGCGTGGGCTAACGGATATTCCTACTCTGATTGCGTGTATTTTCATATGCGCTTACGGTGAGCTCGGTTGGCGGAGTCGCAGCGAGAAAGGACGATCTCCTCTCGGACGTGACGCGATCGTTTGAGGTAGTTTTGTTGAGGTGACTATCAATGTTTCAACGGTCGTCGGCGGCGCCCAGCGCCAATACGGACCTGACCTATGAAGGCGGTAATTTCGAGGGCGCGGCGATGGGCCGGCGCTTCCCGCGTCTAAAGACCGATACGATCACGGTTCTGCTCGACGGTCTTGAATATGGTCTGGCCGACATCTCCGTCTGCGGCTTTCTCACGAAGACGGCGCCCGATTGGGTCGTCCCTGGACAAGGCGTCGCCTTTCGCTTCGTGGTCTCGCTGAATGGCGAAAAGACTTTTGTCCAGGCGGCCGGGCGCGTCATCCGGGTCGGCGAAAAAGACATGGCGGTCGATTACGAAGCGCCGCATCCGAATTGGCGCAAGATCCTGCCGGCGCATATCCGCAAGCATGGCTGACACAGGCCGGGCCGGCTCATAGACCGCGCGGATGCCCGCTATAGAGCGGCTGCGCGCCCCGCGTCGATCCTGATCGGCCGCCTCTTCCGCCCCCAATCCCCGGGCTTCGCGTCAAAGACGCCGGCGATGACATGGCCGCAGGCCTCGCAGCGAGCCATCGTGTTATGTCCGCCGCTCATCGCCCAATGCGTGATCTCGTACCAATCGCGGCCGATCGCCTTCGCGCCGCAGCCAGGGCAATAGGTCGAGCCCGTCGGCTCATGATGGATATTGCCGGTATAGACATAATGCAGGCCCGCGCGTCGCGCGATCGAGGCGGCGCGCAGCAGGGTCTCGGGCGGCGTATTGGCCTTGTCGAGCATCCGATGGTCTGGATGAAAGGCGCTGAAATGCAGCGGCGTATCGGGCCCCAGATTCTCCAGCACCCAGGCGCTCAACGCCTCGATCTCCGCCGCCCCGTCATTCTCGCCGGGAATCAGCAGCGTCGTCAGTTCCAGCCAGGCCGGCGTTTCGTGCTTGATATAGCGGGCCGTCTCCAACACCGGATCGAGATGCGCGCTGCATAACTTATAATAGAACTGATCGGTGAAGGCTTTCAGGTCCAGATTCACCGCGTCCATCGCGCCGAAGAATTCCACGCGCGCGCCGGGGCTGATATAGCCCGCCGTTACGGCGACATTCTTGACGCCGACGGCCCGGCAGGCTGCGGCGACATCGACCGCATATTCCAGGAAGATGACCGGGTCGTTATAGGTATAGGCGACCGATCGGCACCCGGTCTCTAGCGCCGCGCGGGCCAGCCCCTCCGGCGGGGCGCGATCCATCAACCGGTCCATTTGCCGGGATTTCGAAATGTCCCAATTCTGGCAGAACTTACAGGTCAGATTGCAGCCCGCCGTGCCGAAGGAGAGGACCGGCGTCCCCGGGAGGAAATGGTTCAGCGGCTTTTTCTCGATCGGATCAATGCAGAAGCCGCTCGACCGGCCATACGTGGTCAGGACGATCGCGCCATCTTTGGCCGCGCGCACGAAACAGAGGCCCCGTTGCCTGTCCCGCAGCGTGCATTCCCGCGGGCACAGGTCGCAACGCACGCGCCCATCCTCCAAAGCGGTCCAGTATCGCCCCGGGACACCGTCAATCACATCGCCTTCCGCCACCGCCGCCATCGCCCTATTCCGACTCAAATTCCCAGGCTACAATACACACATAATATATAGGTATTTGTCTGGCCCGCCGCCGCATCCGCGCCAAGAAAAGGAGGGGCGCATCATGACGATCATCAGACCGGCCGCCGTCGCCGGGACCTTCTATCCGAGAGACAAGGCGCAACTAGGCGCGATGATCGACGCGCTGTTCAAGCAAGCGTCAACCGATAGACTGGCGACAGGAAGCGCGCCGCCGCAAGCGCTGAGCACGGCGCCGAAGGCCGTCATCGCGCCGCACGCGGGCTATATCTATTCCGGTCTGGCCGCTGCGCAGGCCTATCTGGCCTGGTCGCCGATTCGCGAGACGATCCGGCGCGTCGTCTTGCTAGGGCCGACGCATCGCGTCCCAATACGGGGCTTCGGCGCGACCGGCGCCGATCAATGGGTCACGCCGCTGGGCGCGATTCCGATCGACAGGGCGGGCTTAGAGGCGCTGCAAGCGAACCCGCTGGTCGCGATCCACGATGCGGCCCATGCGCAGGAACATGCGCTGGAAGTGCATCTGCCCTTCCTACAACGGCTGATCCCGGATTTCATGGTGCTGCCGCTGGCGGTCGGACAAGCCAGCGCGGCTGAAACCGCGGCCGTTTTGGATACTGTCTGGGGCGGCGACGAGACGGTGATCCTGATCAGTTCGGACCTGAGTCACTATCTGCCTTACCAGGCGGCGCGCGCCATCGACAACGAGACTGCCGCGCGGATCGAAGCGCTCGACGGCACCGCGCTGACGCCGGAGCGGGCCTGCGGCCGCACGCCCATCGCCGGATTGCTGGACTGCGCCTTCCGTCGGGGCCTCACGCCGCAGCGCCTTGCGTTGTTGAATTCCGGCGACACAGCGGGCGACAAAGATCGGGTCGTCGGCTATGGCGCCTGGGCGTTCTGGCCGGCGGGCGCGACCGATCACCCTGACATGGAAGACGACCCCGACCGTATGATCCTGGCCCGTCATGGCGAGACCTTGCAGCGGCTCGCCGCCGGGGCGATCCGCTACGGTTTCCAGCATGACCGTCCGCCGCCTATCGATATTGACAGTCTGGACAAGGACCTGAGCCTGAAGCGGGCGAGTTTCGTCACGCTCACGCATCAGGGCCGTCTGCGCGGCTGTGTCGGCAGCGTCGTCGCCAGCCGCCCCCTGGCGGCGGACATCGCTGAGAACGCTTTTCGGGCCGCCTTCCGCGATCCGCGCTTCCCGAAGCTGAGCGAGGCGGAAGCGGCGCAAGGGCTGGAAATCTCTCTCAGCCTGCTCAGCCCGATGACGCCGATCCCAGCCGCCTCGGAGCGGGCGGTGCTTTCCGCGCTCCGCCCCGGCGTCGATGGGTTGATGCTGAGCGATGGCGACCGGCGCGCCGTTTTCCTGCCGCAAGTCTGGAAGCAAATGCCCGACCCCGCGACCTTCCTCGCCCGCCTGAAACGCAAGGCCGGGCTGGATGCAACCCACTGGTCCGACGCAATGCAAGCATGGCGCTTCACAGTCGCAAAAACGCCAGCGCAGGGTATTCAATGAGTCAGTCGCAGGCCTGAACAAGTTAGTCGCTGGAAGAGCGCTCAGGCCCGGCGCACCCACGGATCGATAACCTCGATCCCACAACCCTGGAAGTCCTTACTGTTGCGCGTGGCGACGGCCGCCCCATGTGCGCGGCTGATAGCGGCGATCTGGCAATCGAACTGGCTGATCGGCCGGCCGGCCGCGCGTCGCTCGGCCGCGATCAGGGCGTAGGATTCCGCGGCGGTGCTGTCGAAAGGCAGGACGCGGCCTGCGAAGTCCTCACGCAGGATCAACTCGATCGCGACCGCCAGCGCATCGCGCCGTCTGCCCGGCGGCAAGGCGCCCACCCCATATCGCAGTTCGGCCTCGCTGATGGCGGTTAGATAGACCTCTCCGCCGTCCTGGGCGGCGAGCCAGGCCTCGACTGCAGGTTCCGGCGCGGGCCGGAAGAGTTCCGAGACGATATTCGTATCCAAAATGATCAAGGCTGGGCTCACTCGAAATCCGGCGGCTCACGCATGGATTGACGTGGCGGGACAGCGATCTCCGCGCCGCCGAGCCCCGCGACCCGCGCCCGAATTGATTGTGCGAGATTAGACCGCCTGGGCGACTGACCAACAGTCTGCCGCAGGATTTCGCGAACCTCTTCCTCCATCGAACGACCATGCTCGGCCGCCTGCACACGCAGACGCCGCTTTAGATTCTCGTCAAGATTCCGGATCGTAATGCTGGCCATGGCGATCTCCTGTCGACCATTTGTTCTAAGCAATGATAGCATTGCAATCAACCGGTCTGGAGCAGGCGATAGAGGCGCGCTTCCGAGAGTCGCCGATTTTGTCCAATTGACGCTGGGCGCGGGGGTTTTATGATCGCACCCAGTAAAGACGAATGGGGCGCGCCGCTGCTTCCGGGCCGCCGGAATTCCATCGCATAGGAGACAGAGCATGGGCCAGTTCGGCGTCGGACAATCGTTGAAACGCGTGGAAGACCAGCGCTTCCTGACCGGGACCGGGGAATATACCGACGATATCCGGCTGGAGAATACGGCCCACGCCCAATTCTTCCGCTCGCCGGTCGCGCATGGCGTGATTGCGTCGCTTGATGTTTCCGCGGCCAAATCGGCGCCGGGCGTGTTGGCCGTCTATACGGTCGAGGATATTGACGCCGCGGGGCTGGGCGATATCCCGTGCAATTTCCCACTGAAACAGAAAGACGGCTCACCGCTGGTCAAACCGTCCCGTCCGATCCTGGCCCGAGGCCGGGTCCGCCATGTCGGCGAGCCCATCGCCATGGTGGTCGCCGAAAGCGACGCCCAGGCCCGCGATGCGGTGGAACTGATCGAGGCCGACTTTGACGAGCTGCCGGTGACCATTGCAACCGGCGCGGCGCAGAGCGACGGCGCGCAGGTGCTGCATGAAGAGGCGCGGAACAACGTCTGTTTCGAATGGGAGATGGGCGACGAAAAAGCGACGGACGCCGCCTTTGCGCAGGCCGCGCACACGGTGACCCTGAACCTGATCAACAACCGGCTGATTCCGAACTCGATGGAGCCGCGCAACGCGATCGGCGACTGGGTCGATGGCCGCTATGTGCTCTATACCAGCAGCCAAGGGCCGCACGGCCTGAAGGGCCAGTTGGGCGACGCGATCTTCAAGACCGATCCTGAGAATTTCCGCGTCGTCACCCGGGATGTCGGCGGCGGGTTCGGCATGAAGATCTTCCTCTACAACGAACAGCCGATGGTCTGCTTCGCGGCGAAGAATCTGCAGCGGCCGGTGGTCTGGAACGCCGACCGGTCGGCGGACGGCTTCCTGTCCGACGATCACGGGCGCGATCATGTTTCGACGGCGGAGCTGGCGCTGGACGCGGACTACAAATTCATCGGTCTGCGGGTGAAGACCATCGCCAATCTCGGCGCCTATCTCTCGAACTTCGCGCCCTTCATCCCGACCCACGCCGGCAGCGACATGTTGGTGGGCGTCTATACGACCCCGGCGTTGCATGTCGATGTCACCGGCGTCTTCACCAACACGGCCCCGGTCGACGCCTATCGCGGCGCCGGCCGGCCCGAGGCGGCCTTCCTGGTCGAACGGCTGGTCGACAAGGCGGCGCGTGAGCTGGGCGTCGACGCGGCGGAGCTGCGCCGCAAGAACTATATCCCGTCGGACCAGATGCCCTATACGACCGGGCTGGGCGCGATTTATGACAGCGGCAAGTTCGAGCGCAATATGGACGCGGCGATCGAACGCGCGGACAGGGCCGGCTTTCCCGCGCGCCGCGCCGAGAGCGAGGCGGACGGCAAGCTGCGCGGCATGGGGCTGGCCTATTATGTCGAGGCCTGCGGCGCCGGCGGCGGCGAGACCGCCGATCTGACCGTCTCGGAAACCGGAAAGGTGACGCTGAAAATCGGCTCTCAGAATAACGGCCAGGGCCAGGAAACCGCGTTCAAACAGATCATCGCCGACCGGATCGGCATTCATATGGATGATATTGAGGTCCTGATGGGCGATTCCGACGTCGTACTGACCGGCGGCGGCACCGGCGGCTCGCGCGCGGTGGCGGAAGGCGGCTCGGCGACCAAAATCGCCTCGCAAAGCCTGGTCGACAAAGGCAAGGAAATCGCCGCTCATGTCATGGAGGCGGCCAGCGGCGATATCGATTTCGAGGATGGCGTCTTCTCCGTCGCCGGCACCGACAAGTCGATGAGCCTGTCCGATGTCGCCAAGGCGGCGATGGACGCCTCCTCTCTACCCGACGGGATGCAGCCGGGCTTCGGCGCCAATGAGTTCTTTAAGGGGCCGGCCAAGACCTACCCCAACGGCTGCCACATTTGCGAGTTGGAGATCGACAAGGCGACCGGCACCGTGGAAATCCTGCGCTACACCGTGGTGGACGATTTCGGCAAGGTGGTGAACCCGATGATGCTGGCGGGTCAGGTGCATGGCGGCATCGGCCAGGGGGTCGGCCAAGCCCTGATGGAGCGCACCGTCTATGACGACGATTCCGGACAGCTGCTGTCCGGCTCGTTCATGGATTACACCCTGCCGCGCGCCGACAATCTGCCCTTCGTCGATTTCACCTATTACGAAGACGCGCCCTGCACCTCCAATCCGATGGGCGTGAAAGGCGCGGGTGAAGCGGGCGCCATTGGTGCGCCGCCGGCGGTGATCAACGCGCTGGTCGACGCGCTGGCGCCCTATGGCGTCGAGCATATCGACATGCCGGCGACCCCGGAAGTGATCTGGACCGCCATCCACGGCGCCGGGCGGGCGGAATAACGGACGACGCCGAAGGCCGGTCGCATTCATGCAAGCGGCCCGTCTTCTGCCGGAGATCTCCGCGCTGGCCCGCGCGGCTGGGTCGACGATCCTGGAAATCTACGCCACGGACTTCGAGGCGCGGCGCAAAGAGGATCATTCGCCGGTCACCGACGCCGATCTGGCGGCGGAAGCGATTATCACGCCGGGTCTTCACGCCTTAGCGCCAGGCGTACCCGTCGTGGCCGAGGAGGCCGCATCGGAAGGCCGAATCCCGGATGTCGGCGATGGCCCCTTCTGGCTGGTCGATCCGCTGGACGGCACCAAGGAGTTCCTGAATCGCAATGGCGAGTTCACGGTCAATATCGCCCTGATCGAGGGCGGCGCGCCGGTCTTGGGCGTCGTCTACGCTCCGGCTTTGGACAGCCTGTTCGCCGGCGCCGTCGGCCAGGGCGCGTCCCGGTCCGACGCCGGCGCCGCACCCAAAGCGATATCGGTGCGCGCGCCGCCGCAGGAAGGCCTCACGGTGGTCGCCAGCCGACGCCATGGCGATCCGGCCGAGATAGCGAAACTGCTGGGCGGCCGCGCCGTATCCGAAACCCGGAACGCCGGCAGTTCGCTGAAATTCTGCCTGGTCGCCTGTGGCGAAGCGGATGTCTATCCGCGCTTCGGCCGCACGATGGAGTGGGATACGGCGGCGGGCCACGCCGTGCTGGCGGCGGCGGGCGGCCGGGTCGTCACGACGGACGGCGCGCCGCTGAGCTACGCCAAGAACCCAATCTTTGAGAATCCCTATTTCATCGCCTGGGGCGGCCCGGCCTAGACCGCCGCCTTACCTCACCCATGCGCCGCCCGATTGTCGGCCGGCGCTTCTTCGCGTCGGATCAGCGAATAGTCGCGCGCGACCTCGGCGACCCGGATCCGATAGTCCCGGAACATGCCGGATCGGCCTTGCGCCTGGGCGGTGCGGTGCGCTGTTCGGTTGCGCCAATCCTTCACCGATTTCTCGTCCCGCCAAAAGGACAGAGACAGGAGCTTGCCGGGTGCGGTCAGGCTTTCAAACCGTTCGACCGAAATGAAACCGTCGACGCCGGACAGTTCTTCGCGCAAGCTGGCGGCGATATCGAGATAGGTCTGCCGGTTCCCGTCCGCCGGCTCGACCTCAAAAATCACCGCCATCATGGTCCGCTTCCTTTCCGCTGGGGGCCGACGATACGTTCTTCAGAAATATCCGATCCTCGCGCAGAATAAACCGTTCTTGTTGCGCAAAGCTGTAATTCTCGCGCCCCAGCGGGTGCGCCGCCAGACGCGCTCGATAAGCTTCATACGCCGCCAGGGACGGGATTGAATAGACGCCATAGGCCGTGGTCGTCGAGCCTTCATGAGGCGCGAAATAGCCGATCAGATCGGCCCCGCATTCCGGGATGGCTTCCCCCCAGACCCGTGCGTAGCGGTGGAACGCATCATGCCGCGCTGGGTCGATCTGGTAGCGGATGAAACAGGTGATCATGAAACGTCTCCTAGATTTCTTTTCCAATGACAGCGGTGAGATTAGCGGCTTGCTGGACGCCAATGCTTCGTTCATGATCAAACTATGAATGTCGGGCCGAATATTTCGATCATCGCCGGACTGGTCGGCGATCCGGCGCGGGCGCGCATGTTGGGGGCTCTTATGGCTGGGAAGGCCTTGACGGCGAGCGAGTTGGCGGCGATTGCCGGCGTCGCGCTGCCCACCGCCAGCGCGCATCTCGCCAAGCTCACCGATGGCGGGCTGTTGACCTCGGTGAAACAGGGACGCCATCGCTATTTCACCCTCTCCGGGGCGGATGTCGCGGACGTGCTGGAAAGCCTCATGTCGCTTGCGGAACGCACGCTTGGCGAACCGGTCAAGACCGGTCCGCGCGACCCGAGGCTGCGCGCGGCCCGGATATGCTATGACCATCTGGCCGGCGATATGGCTGTCGCCCTGTTCGACAGTTTTCAGAAGCGCGCGCTGATCGAAGAATCACGCGCGGCGATGAGGTTGACCGAATCCGGCGAGGCGTTCTTTCGCGATTTCGGACTCGATATGGACGCTGTCATGGCGGCGCGCCGACCCGCCTGCCGACCCTGCCTGGACTGGAGCGCTCGCCGCAGCCATCTGGCTGGCGGCCTCGGTAAGGCGATCCTCGATCGGTTTCTCAGTAAGACCTGGGCGACGCGCGACCATGGGGGCCGCGCCGTGTCATTCACGCCGGAAGGCCTGCGCCAATATCGTCTGCTCACCGGGTCGGTCTGAGTATCGGACGCTCAGAACGCCATCGGGCGGACCGACAGAGCGGATCCGCCCGACCGAAAAACGGCTGCAGGACGCGCTTACGCCGCCTTCACACCAGTCAAGAAGTCGTCGACTTCCCGACGCAGGCCATCGGTCTGGCGGCTGAGCTCGGAGACCGCTTGCAGAACCTCGTTCGCCGCCTCGCTGGTTTCCTCCGCGCCGGAATTCACATTCGTCAACGCCTGGGCGACATGGCCGCTTCCGCCAGCCGCCTCCTGAACGCTGCGCGCGATTTCGCCGGTCGCCGCGGTTTGTTCCTCGACCGCCGCGGAAATCGAGTTGGCGATGCCGCTCAATTCATCGACGGTCTTCGCGATTTGTTCGATCGCTTCCACAGCGCCGCCCGTCGCGGCCTGAATTTCAGAGATTTGCTGACCGATCTCCTCGGTCGCCTTGCCGGTCTGACTGGCCAGCGACTTCACCTCGCCGGCGACGACGGCGAAACCCTTGCCGGCCTCGCCCGCGCGGGCCGCCTCAATCGTCGCGTTCAGCGCCAAGAGGTTGGTCTGTTCGGCGATCCCTTGGATCAGGGTCACGACTTCACCGATCCGCTCGGCGGAAACCGCCAATTGGCGCACCGTCGATTGCGTCGTCCCGGCCTGGTTCACCGCATTCTTCGAAACGTCCGAGGAAAGCGCCACCTGGTGCGCGATTTCACGGATCGACGCGCTCAACTGTTCCGCGGCGGAGGCCGCCGTCTGAACGTTGGACGAGGCGTTTGTCGACACTGACGAGGCCGATTCGGCCTGGCTCTTGGTATTGTCTGCGATCGACGACATTGATTCGGCAGTATTGTGCATTTTTTCCGCCGCCCCGGAGACGCTCTGCAGCACCCGAGACACAGCGTCATCAAATTTCTGCGCCAAGGCGTCGAGCCGTTTGGCGCGTGCAATCTGAAGTTCTTGCGCTTTCGCCTGCTCCGCGCGTTGGTTCTCCGCCTCAACCATCGAGTCCTTAAAGATCTGCAGCGCACCGGTCAGTTCGCCGACCTCGTCTCCGCTCTTACGCGGCGGCACCTCGATCGTCAGATCGCCTTTCGCGAGTTCGAGAGTCGTCGCCGTCAAACGCCGCAGCGGCGCCACCGATCGAATGCACCACCAGGCGACGCCGAACCCGCTCAGAAGCGCGATCCCGCAAAGAACGCCCATCAGCACCTTGAAGAAGGCGGCTGACTCCCGCGTCGTCGACGCGATCGCGTTGTTTGACGCCTCCTGAAAATCAATGAACCGGTTGATCCGAGCAAGCCACGTTACGAAGTTAGGCCGCGCCTGATCCATCAGGATCGCATGCGCCGTCTCACGGTCGCCCGCCCGGCGCAACGCGATAACCTCGGCGATGAGGGGTTCCGTCGCCGCCTCGATCTCCTTGATATCCGACAACATTTCGCGCTCTTCACGCGTGGTGTCGTCGCGTTCGGCCAGCTTGGCGTCCAGTTTGACCGCCGACGCCTGATAGTCGTCAAAGAGTTTATTGATCAAATCGACCTCGGTCTGCACTTCCGCGTCCGTCGACACCAACGTGACATCGCGAAGCGCAATCGCCCGGTCATGGACGCTGCCTCGGAAATTGATCGTGTAGCGCTGCTTTACGCTGTTGACGTCATTCATGATAGCAAGGTTTGTATTGATCGTTTTCGCTTCCCAAAGCGCGTTTCCAGTGATAATCGCAATCAATACCATGATCCCGGTAAAGCCGGCTTTTAGACGTGTGGCGATACCGATATTCTCCAAGCCTTTCATGATAATCACATCCTTTTGATCAAAGCGTCTTGGCGACTAACCAAAACTTATGGTCTACGACTATAGTTTGCATGCTATTCCAACCCATGCGGTGATCCACAGCGATTGGAATAGAACGCACAACACATTTAATACGGTGTATCAAAATATATAAAGATTTATTAATATACGATTCTCTGAATACGATAGCAAGAATGATCAATTCAGGCGGCGCAGCTCGGCGCCCCGCCTTGCGGAGCCGGCAGGCCGGCGCGTTCCCAGCCCATCATGGCGAGCTTCCGCGGCAAGCCCCAACGATAACCGCCCAATAGGCCTGAATTGCGGATCACCCGGTGGCAGGGGATGAGCCAGGAGATCGGATTGGCGGCGACCGCCGTCCCGACCGCGCGGGAGGCCGCTCCTTGCATACCCAGCGCCCCCGCAACGGCGCCGTAGCTGGTCAGGGCGCCGGGCGGGATCGCCATCAGGGCGCGCCAGACCTTGATTTGGAACTCCGTGCCTTTCAGCAGCAGTTTCAACGGCTCGCCGCTCGGCGCGGCGCCGGCCGGATCGGCGAAGATCCGATCCATCAGCGGCGCGGTCGCCGCCTTGTCCTCAACATGCGTCGCCAACGCGAAACGACGTGTCATATCGTCGAGACAGGCCGCCCGCCCGCGCTGATCGACAAAGGCCAGCCCGCACAAGCCGCGCTCAGTCGTCAGCAGAATGGTCTCGCCGAACGGGCCGTCATGCACGCCGTGACGGATCAGCAAGTCCGCGCCTAGCGTTTTGTATTCGCCGGGCGTCATCGCTTCATGCGCGACGAAGAGATCATGCAGCCGCCCGGGACCGGACAAGCCGGCGTCGAACGCCGCCTCCATCACGCTGGCATGCGCGTCCAAGCGCTGCTTGGCTTGCTCCAAGGACAGCGCCTGCAGGAATTTCTTCGGGCTGACGCCGACCCACTGGGTGAAGAGGCGCTGAAAATGGAACGGGCTGAGACCGATATGCGCAGCGATCTCTTCCAGGCTGGGTTGATCTTCGAAACGCGCGACGACATAGGCCAAAGCCTCAGCGACGCGGCGATAGTCGGGGCTGTGCGTCGCGACGCCGTCGCGGCGGTCTTGGTCTCGTGTCTGTGCGTCCAGCAGCATCGGGCCTCTCCTTCATTCAGGTGCGGCCACCGTAGCGGAGGCGCGCGCCGCGCCCCACCCGAAACTTGCGCCCGGATAGAAAGCTAGACCCAGATCACGCCTTTCAAATAAAGCGCTGTCTTGCCCGCGATCCGCACGCGATCGCCGTCGAGCCGGCAATAGAGGTCGCCGCCCCGGGGCGAGACCTGACGCGCATGCAATTCGGTCTGACCCAGTTCGGCAGCCCAATAGGGGATAATCTGGCAGTGGGCCGAGCCGGTCACCGGGTCTTCCGGGATGCCGGCCCGCGGCGCGAAAAAGCGCGAGACGCAGTCGCAACCCTCAGAGCCGCCCGGCGCGGTGACGATCAGTCCGAGCCCCTCCAGCCCGCTGATATAGCCCATATCCGGCTCGAAATTCAGAACCTGATCGGCGCTTTCGAGCACCGCCATGTGTTTCCGGGCGACCCAATAGTCCAAAGGCGAGACGCCCAGCGCCGCGGCGAATCCGGCGGGCGGCGCGGCGCGGGTCTGGGCGACGACCGGAAAATCGAGCTCCAACATGCCGTCACGCCGCCGTACGATCAGCGTCCCAGACAGGGAGTCGAAACGGATTTCCTCCTTCGGCCAGCGCATCTCATCGAAAAGCGCGGCGGCCGTGGCCAAGGTTGCATGGCCGCAAAGCGGCGCCTCCAACACCGGCGTGAACCAACGCAGATGAAAGTCATGGTCCGGATCGTCCGGCGTTGGAGAAAAGAACGCAGTTTCGGCTAGATTATTCTCCAGCGCAATCGACTGCATCAGCGCGTCCGGCAGCCACCCTTGCAGCGGGACGACCGCCGCCGGATTGCCCGTGAACACCTCGGATGTGAAAGCGTCGATCTGATAGAGCGTCAGTTCCGTTGTCATGACCTATTCCTTCTCCGCCAAAATCGAATCGCGGCCCAACGCAAGGGCGTCCGCGACGATCGCCACGTCCGCGTCGGTCGTCATCCAGTTGCTGAACGCGGCGCGCATCCCGGCGCGCCCTCCAATCACGCCCGGCGTCAGGTACACGTTGCCTGTTGCGTTAATGGCGTTCATCAAATGGCGCTGGCCCTGATCGCTCGCCGCGTCGTCCCCCAACAAGCCGCGAAACAGAACAATGTTCAGGCGCACCGGGGCCAGTAATTCGAACCCGTCCATCGCCTCGATCCGACGCCCGAGCGACGCCGCGAGATCGCAGCTTGTCTCGACCATCTCGCGGACACCGTCGCGGCCATAGGCCTGCAGCGCCATCCAGACCGGCAGAGCGCGGAATCGCGATGAGCTCTCGACGCCGCGATTATTATAGCTTGGCGCCGGATCGTCGGTCTCAAGATAGGCCGCCGTCAGCCGCATCGAGGCCTCCAGCAGGTCCATATGCCGGGTCAGGAACAGGCCGCAATCATAGGGAACATTCAACCATTTATGGCCGTCGGTGGTGATGCTGTCGGCGCGCTCGACGCCGGCGGCCAGATCGGCGAAACGCGGTGAGCAGCGCGCAAACAGACCGAAGGCGCCATCGACATGCAGCCAAGCGTCATGCTTCTCACAGATATCGGCGATGGCGTTCAGATCTTCGAAATCACCGGTGCTGACGATCCCAGCGGAAGCGACCACGACCTTCGAGCGCGCGTCGCTTGCCGCGAGCGCCGCTTCAAGCGCCGCCACATCCATCGCCTCGCGCCCCGGCAGGCGGCCGATTTGCATCAGGCTGGAACGCCCCAACCCCAGCAGACCCATCACTTTCAACATCGTGATATGCGGCGAGGCGGTGAAGACCTGAAGACCCGACAGGGCGGCGACACCGGTTTCGGTGACATTCAAACCGCTGCGCCGCCCCGCCCATTCCCGGAAACTGGCCGCGCCAAGCAGATTGGCCCCCAGGGCCCCCGTCGTAAAACAACCGTCGAAGCCGCCCGGTCCCGTCGGCAGGTCGAACAGGGCCGCCATCATCGCGACGGTTTCCTCAATCAAGGCGGGCGCGATCGAATCGCCCGGGCTGGCCGGGTTTTGATCAACCGCGGCGGCCAGCCAATCGCCGGCCAAGGCGGCGGGAGTCGCGCCGCCTGTGACATAACCGAGATAGCGCGGACCAACGCCGCCGCTGAGGTTGGGCGCAACGTGGCGCTCGAAAAGATCCAGCGCGCGCAGGGCGCCCAGCCCGCGTTCCGGCAAGGGCAGCCCCGGCGCCGTCCGGGCCGCCGCCGCAACCGGCCGCTCGGCCAGGCCGGCGTGAAAATCCGTCGCCAACAGGCGAGCGCGCTCCAGAATGGCGGCCAGGCCGGTATGTTCGGCGAACAAAGCCTTGTTGCGATCGGTCATGGGGAACGGTCCGGCGCGCTCTAGTGCGGCGCCGCGTCAGGATCGGGCTCGGCGATCACGTCGCGGAAGACATCGATGTCGATATTGCCGCCGGTCAGGATGACGCCGGCGCGCTTGCCTTGCAGCGCCGCCCGGTCGTTGAGCAGCGCCGCCAGAGGCGCGGCGCCGGACCCCTCCGCCACATTATGGGTGTGGGTGAAATAGATCCTCATCGCATGTTTGATCTGCGCGTCCGTCACGGTCACCACATCCTCCGCCCCGGCGTTGATCGCCTCGACAGCCTGCGCGACCGGCGTGCGACAGGCCATGCCGTCAGCGATGGTGATAGCCGCATTGGTCGAGACCGGCTCGCCCGCCTTATAGCTCAGCCCATAGGCCTGCGCGCCTTCGGCCACCACGCCATAGACCTTTGTCTTGAGCCCCAACGCGTCGCGCGCGGACAGGACGCCGCAAATGCCGGAGCCGAGACCGATCGGCACATAGACCCGCTCCATCTCCGGCGCGTTTTGGAAGAATTCGACGGCGTAGGTCGCGACCCCGCGCACCAGGAGCTCATGGAAGGAGGGCGTGAAGACCAACCCATCCTCTTTCGCGCGCGTCTGGGCGTATTCATAGGCTTCCTGGAAATCATGGCCGTGGACGACCAGTTCAGCGCCGAAGGCCCGCATGGCGGCGTTCTTCTCAACGCTATTGCCTTCCGGCACGACGATGGTCGAAGACAGGCCATAGCGGGACGCGCCGAAAGCGACGCCCTGTCCGTGATTGCCGCGCGTCGCGGCGATCACGCCGGTTGAGGTGGGATGCGCGGCGATATGATCGGCCATGAAGACCGCGCCGCCGCGAATTTTGAAGGCGCCGATCGGCGTATGATTCTCGTGCTTCACCCACAGCTCGACGCCCGTGCGCTCCGCCAGCAAAGGCCAGCAATATTGCGGCGTGCCCGGAAAAACGGCGTGGACCACCTCCGACGCCGCCTCGATCTGATCTCTATTGGCGATACCCATGATCGTTTTCTTGCCTCTGTGCTTGTCCCAGGCGCGTGATCTCGCTCACCCAGAACGGTTTGTCGCATTCACGAAGCCGCCCGGCCTCGTCCAACCCGATGTCGCGCAGCATCCGGGCGTCCAGACCCTTCAGATCCCGCCGGGACTGCCAATTATGCAACCAGCCGAGAACGTCGATTTTGGGCCGGGCCGGCCGACCAGCGCCGACGGCCACGCCAAGGATTCGCGGTACGATCCAGACGATCTTGGCGATCGGCGTCGCATCCAACGCCGCGGCGGAATGGAAGTCAGTCACTGCTTGGTTGCTCATCGAGCCCTCCTATTGTCTTGATATTATGTATCGATACAATGTCTCTGCTCCCGAATAATACCGATACAATCGGGATATACTTGACAGACTATGGTGGTCAACGGCTATTTTGTCACCATGACAATTGTGAAAGGCCGGCCCACAAATATGAATGAGGACTGGATCGCAGAGGATGCGCTGTCCGGCGGCGCGGACAGGCCGAAATATATTCTGCTGGCCGATAAGATCGCCGAAGCCGTGGATCGGGGCGGGCTGAAGCCCGGCGACCGGCTGCCGACCCATCGCGCTTTGAGCTGGCGGCTGGGCTGCACGGTCGGCACCGTCACCCGCGCCTATGCCGAAGCGCAGCGGCGCGGCCTGATCGACGCGGCGGTGGGGCGCGGCAGTTTCGTGGCGGACCCGGATGCACGGCTGGGCGGGTCTGCTGAACCGGCGGCGCCCGGCCCGGTCGGTCTTGGCGAGCTTCCCGAACGGAACTTGGTCGGCGTTTGGCACGAAGCCTCGGTGTTGGGGATCGACCAAGAAGCCGACAGCGATCCGCTGATCCGCCTGAACAGCGATTTCCCGCCATTGGGCGCGGAGGTCGAGGCGCTGAAGGAGACGCTACCGCGTCTGGCCACGTCGCCGATGCTGGCGCAGATGCTGATGTATCAGCCGCATTGCGGCCATCGCCGTCACCGCGGGACCGGCGCGCTCTGGGCTAAACGGCGCGGGATCCAAGCGGACCCGGACCGTATTGTCGTGACGCTGGGCGGCAACAATGGGATCCTCGCATCCTTGAGCGCCATCACACGGCCCGGCGACACGGTCGCAGTCGAGGCGCTTGGCTATCCGGCGATCAAGCCGATCGCCTCGCTGCTCGGTCTGCATTTCGCGCCGGTGGCGGTCGATGAAGAAGGTTTGGTCCCCGACGCGCTGGACATAGCGCTCGCGACGCAAAAGATCGCCGCCCTCTACACCACGCCGACGCTGCAGAACCCGACCAATGTCACCATGTCGGAGCATCGCCGGCGCGCCGTCGCCGCCGTCTTGGAGCGTCACGGAGTCCCGGTCGTCGAGGACGATGTCTATGGCCCGCTGCCAGAAGACGCGCCGCCCGCCCTCTGCGCCTTTCTGTCTCCCGAACTCGGCTACTACACGACCAGCATTTCGAAGGCGCTGGCGCCCGGCCTCCGGGTTGGCTACGCCGTCGGTCCGGGCGGCGCGACGAACCGGATCGCCGGCGCCATGCGCTCGAGCAATTGGATGGCGTCGCCCTTAACCGCCGAAATCGCCTCTGAATGGATCGAAAGCGGCGTCGCCGACGCCATTCTCCAGTCCCATCGGACGGAAATGGCCGCGCGCCGGCGACTGGTCCTCGACCGGTTGCCGATGGTCGACCACGCCCTGCCGGATGGGGCGCTGCACACCTGGTTCCAGCTGCCGCCCGACTGGCGCATCGGCGCCTTCGTCGTCGAAGCGCGGCAAGTCGGAATCGTGCTGCCGCCGACCGACAGTTTCATGATGGCGGGCGGCGAGACGCCGCATATGGTGCGCCTCTCTTTTTGCCAACCGCGATCCCGGGACACTTTGGCCGCGGCCCTGGATCGGCTGGCGGTCTTGATTGAGGACCGGAGCTTGGGCGTTGCGCCGGATGTGATTTAGGCGGCTTCGATCGCCGCGATCACGCTGTCCACGGCGGCTTCGACCTGTCGGCGGTCGTCGCCTTCGGCCATCACCCGGATCACCGGCTCTGTGCCGGACGGCCGGATGACGACACGCCCGGCCGCGCCCAGCGCGGTTTCGGCCTGGGCGACGGCGCTCTTCACGCTCGCCGTCTCCAACGGCGCGCCCTCGCCGAAACGAACATTTTTAAGGATCTGCGGAACCGGCTCAAAGACCCGGCCAAGCGCACTCATCGGTCTTTTCTCCTGTACGCGTACGGCCAGAACCTGCAGCGCCGCGAGGATGCCGTCGCCGGTCGTCGCGTAGTCGGACAGGATGATATGTCCGGACTGCTCGCCGCCCAGATTGCAGCCATCCCGCCGCATCGCCTCGACGACATAGCGGTCGCCAACCTTCGTCCGGGTCAGGCCGACGCCCTGCGCCTTGAGATGTCGCTCCAACCCCAGATTGGACATGACAGTTGCGACCAAGTCGCCTGTCAACCGACCCTGCTTCGCCCAATGGGCCGCGATCAGGCCCATCACCTGATCCCCGTCCACGCGCGCGCCATACTCATCGGCGATGATCAGCCGGTCGGCGTCGCCGTCGAGCGCCACCCCCAGATCGGCGCCATGGGTCACGACCTGCTCCTGCATCGCCCGTGTGCTGACCGCGCCGCAATCGCGGTTGATATTGGTCCCGTCCGGGTTGACGCCGACCGGTATGACTTCGGCGCCCAGTTCCTGGAATACGGTCGGAGCGACGCCATAGGCGGCGCCATTGGCGCAATCGACAACGATCTTGAGGCCCTCAAGACTGAGATCGGTTGGAAAGGTGCGCTTCACGGCCTCGATATAGCGGCCAGGGGCGTCGTCCAGCCGCTTGGCGCGGCCCAGCGCATGCGGCGCGGCCAGGGCGAAATCGCCATTGTCGATCAAGCCCTCGATCGCCGCCTCGGCCTCATCCGACAGTTTGAACCCGTCCGGCCCGAACAGCTTGATGCCATTGTCCTGATAGGGATTGTGAGAGGCGGAGATCATCACGCCGAGATCGGCGCGCAGCGAGGTCGTCAGCATGCCGATCGCCGGTGTCGGCATCGGGCCGACCAGCACCACATCCATCCCCATGGCGATGAAGCCGGAGGTCAAGGCCGGCTCCAGCATATAGCCGGAGAGGCGCGTATCCTTGCCGATCACCACCCGGTGGCGATGATCGCCGCGTTGGAATCGATGGCCCGCCGCCATCGCCAGCCGCTGCACGAGGTCGGGCGTGATGGGATCGAGATTCGCCGTCCCGCGCACCCCATCGGTGCCGAAATACTTCCGCGTCATAGGCAAGACCCGCTAACCGCCGCCGCCGGGCGCGCGCCCGACGCATCGAGCGCGGGACGGCGAAGACGGGACTGTTGTTCTTCACTTTTTTCTGAGTAGCTTCCCTAATCTATTCGGACGCGCTTGTCACTTCGTCGCGCCCAACAGGATCTCGGCCGACCAAAGCCGACCACCCCCGACCTCAACCGACCAGGGCCCCGGACGATGCAGAGCGAAAAAGAGAAGATGCTGGCCGGCGCGCTCTACAACGCCGCCGATCCTGAACTGCAAGCGGACCAGGCCTGCGCCGCGCGCTTCATGCAGGACTACAACGCGACGCCGCATGATCGCCAAACCGCGCGTCAGGCCCTGCTCGCCAAGCATCTTGGTCGGGTCGGGTCGGGCTGCGTCATCCGCCCGCCCGTCGCCGTCGATTATGGCTCGAACCTCTATCTCGGCGACGGGGTTTTCCTGAATTTCGGCTGCGTCCTGCTGGATGTCTGCGCCATTGCTATTGGCGACCGAACCCAAATCGGCCCGGGCGTGCATATCTATGCGGCTGACCATCCGCGCGACGCCGAAACCCGTGCCACGGGCCTGGAATTCGGCCGGCCCGTCACGATCGGGGCTGATGTCTGGATCGGCGGAAAGGCGATCATCCTGCCAGGCGTCACCATTGGCGACGGCGCCGTGATCGGGGCCGGCGCGGTCGTCACGCGCGATGTCGCGCCGCATACGCGGGTAGGGGGCAATCCGGCTAGACCGCTCTGAGGTTCGGCTCGACGCGCATCGGCCAAAGAAAACGACCGCCGAACGGATCCGGCGGTCGTCTCAGGTCTCTTTCTAGAGAGATTTATTCGGCGGGGCCCGGCTCCGGGTCCGGCGCGCCGCCCAGCGGGCCGCCGGATGTCGGCACAGAGGACCGGGCGCCGCCCGCGCCTTGCGTGCTGTCATCGTCGTCCTCGCGCACGATTTTCTCGCCGCGCAGAAGCGCGTGTACTTCAGCTCCAGACAGCGTCTCGTATTCAAGCAGCGCTTCCGACACTTTGTGCAACTCGTCCATATGCTCGTCGAGCACGGTCCGCGCCAGCTCTTCCGCCTCAACGCAGATGCGCTTGACCTCTTTGTCGATCATCTCGGCGGTCTTTTCCGAGATATTCTGTTGCTTGGCGACAGAATGGCCGAGGAAGACCTCTTCCTGGTTCTCATTGTAGCGCAACGGTCCCAGCACATCGCTCATGCCGAACTCGGTCACCATGCGGCGGGCCATGTTGGTCGCCTGCTGGATGTCGTTGCCGGCCCCGGTCGTGACATGCTCTTTGCCGAAAATCAGCTCTTCGGCGATGCGGCCGCCATACATCATGGCCAGACGCGCATGCATCTCGGACTTCTTGTAGCCCAGGCGATCCCGCTCCGGCAGATTCATGGTCACGCCGAGGGCGCGTCCACGCGGAATGATCGTCACCTTATGCAAGGGATCGTTGCCGTCGACATGGATGCCGACCAACGCGTGCCCGGCCTCGTGATAGGCGGTCAGCTTCTTCTCTTCCTCGGTCATGACCATGGAGCGCCGTTCGGTCCCCATCATGACCTTGTCCTTGGCGTCCTCCATTTCCTTCATGGAGACGACGCGGCGGTTCCGGCGGGCCGCCAGCAGGGCCGCCTCGTTGACGAGATTGGCCAAGTCGGCGCCGGAAAAGCCCGGAGTGCCGCGCGCGATGACCTTCGCGTCGATATCCGGGGCCAACGGCACTTTGCGCATGTGGACGCGCAGGATCTTTTCGCGGCCCATCACATCCGGGTTCGGGATCACGACCTGGCGGTCAAAGCGGCCAGGGCGCAGCAAGGCGGGGTCGAGCACGTCAGGGCGGTTCGTGGCGGCGATGATGATCACACCCTCATTCGCCTCGAACCCGTCCATCTCGACCAACAGCTGGTTCAGGGTCTGCTCGCGCTCGTCATTCCCGCCGCCCAAACCGGCGCCGCGATGACGGCCGACCGCGTCGATCTCGTCGATGAAGATGATGCAGGGCGCATTCTTCTTGCCTTGCTCGAACATATCGCGGACGCGGCTGGCGCCGACGCCGACGAACATTTCAACAAAGTCCGAGCCGGAGATCGTGAAGAAGGGCACATTCGCCTCGCCCGCCACAGCGCGCGCGGTCAGCGTCTTACCCGTACCGGGCGGTCCGACCAGCAGCACGCCTTTCGGAATCTTACCGCCGAGACGCTGGAATTTCTGCGGGTCTTTGAGGAATTCGACGACTTCCTCTAGTTCCACCTTCGCTTCGTCAATGCCGGCCACGTCTTCGAAAGTGACGCGCCCATGCTTCTCGTTCAGCAACTTGGCCTTGGACTTGCCGAAGCCCATCGCCTTGCCGCCGCCGCCTTGCATCTGGCGCATGAAGAAGATCCAGACCGCGATCAAGAGCAGCATCGGAAACCAGCTGATCAGGATCGAGATGATCGACAGACCGTCATCCGGCGGCGCCGCGGTGACGCTGACGCCATTCTTGGTCAGCGTATCGACCATGCTGGGGTCGTCCGGCGCAAAGGTCGTGAAGGGCGCGCCCGTGCGCATATGACCGGTGATGTTCGGCCCTTTGATAACGACATCGTTGACGCTGCCGGATTCGACTGCGGCGACGAAGTCGGAGTAAGGCATGGTCTCGGCCCCGCCGCGCTGCGAGGCGCCTTGGAACATGTTGAACAAAAGAATCAACAGGATCGCGATGACGATCCAAAGGCCGAAATGTTTGCCGAACATATTCACGGTGCCATCCTTCTCAAAGCGCGCGTCGCGCCGACTGCCGAAAACATACGAATTAGAACCGACACGCGCATTTCCACCCCGGCGCGCGGTTCTTTTCGTCGCACGGCGTTCCCATTCTCCCCGGTTCGGCGCGCCGACATCCAGGTAGATAATGCCTCAAGCGGGTGTTTGGAAGGCCCGCCGCGTCGTCCGGGCCTGTGAATCAGAGTAAATTCAGCAATTGACGCCATGCGGCGAAACGGCAATAGACGGATCGGCCGCCTGCTTCCATCGGTTCGGCGCCATGCCCGGCGTCTTGCCGAAGCGCCGGCGCGGCCGCCAGTACATCGCCGCGCCACAGTCCCGGAAGCCCCGCGCGCACCGATCCGGGCAACGCGGCCAATGCCTTTGAATAGCCCAGTTTCCGCGCCTGAGCGACGCCCGCCTGACCCAGCTTGCGGATCGTTCCAACATCCGTCTTCTCGCCCCCAGCCCCTGCGATCGGTCCAAGAACAAAGCGCCGGTCCCACACAACCGGCGCATTAGGCGCTGGCGATTGCAGGTCGATCCTGTGATCAATCGCCGCGCTCTCCCGCAGGATCAAAAGGGTGCGATCCAGGCCCGGCGCAGACCCCGAGGTTTGAATTTTTACGCCGGCGAAAGTCATGCCTCGCTTCGGCAGCCCGTCGCGCGCTGCGGCCAGGATTTGGATCAAAGATCGGGATCGCGGCGGGTAAGCAGCCCCGCCGACCGCCTGCGCCAGGCTTCGCAGCGCCCGTAAGGCGATGTCGTCGGACGCCTCCCAAAGCCCCGGCGCAACGCGCGCATAGCCTGCTGGATGCAGGCGGACATGCCGGTCAATCACGGTCCGGGCGGCGCCGCGCAGGGCGTCATCGGCCCGGGCCATCACCGCAGCGGTCTCCGCCAAGGTCTCTGACGTCAGCCCGACCTGCGCCAAGTCGGGGGCCGCGCGGCGCATCCGAACCCGCGCAAAGCGCGGATCCGCGTTGCTGGGATCCTGCGCCGACGGCCAGCCGAAGCGGGCCAGACTGGCCGCCACCCGCGCCTTGGGCGTATCGAGAAAAGGTCGGATCACGGTCAAGGGGCCGAAAAGCGGGTCTAAAAGCCGGGTCTTGGGCCGCATCGCCGCGAGGCCGGAGACTCCGCTGCCGCGCGCCAGACGCAACAGCACCGTCTCCGCCTGGTCATCGCGATGGTGCGCGACGACGAGCACACGCACGCCGGCCCGGGCGCACCATTCCTGCAACAGCCGATAGCGCAGCGTGCGCGCCCGATCCTGAATGTTGGATTTGAGCGGCGCGGCCGCGGCGCCGCCAGGGTCGCTGAGACATGTCGCCGAGACGCCGCGGTCGGCGAGCCAGGCGCGGACCCGTTCCGCCTCCGCGCCGGAGTCCGGCCGCAAGCCGTGATCGACGATCAGCGCATCCAATTTTCGGCCGCGCAGCGCGGCCCATTCATGGAGACACGCGGTCAGCGCCATACTGTCCGGCCCGCCGGAACAGGCGACCGCCAATCGGCCTGACGCTGCTGCGATATCCGGCTCGAACGGCGCCATCAGCGCCGCGAATTCCGCGGGCGTGAGTGCGGTCTCCGCCGCCCTGCTAGGATTTTCCGCGCTCACGCCGCTCCCACTCCGAGGGCCGAGCCAGGGGAGAACAGACCTAGCTGCACCCGATCCGGGCGGCTTCGGAGGTCGCGCGTTCCAACACACGCGGGTCGTCTTGGGCGAAGTTTGCCTGTAATTCCGCGAAGGTGGTGCAGGCGACCTCTGTCTGACCGAGCGCCGACAGGGACATGCCAAGCTTCAGCAGACTGGCCGACGCCTTCGAACTGTCAGGGTAGTTCGTATAGGCGTCGAGGAAGACGGACGCCGCCTCGCGGTAGTTCCGCCGCGCGTAATGCGTCTCGCCCAACCAATATTTGGCGTGCCCCGCCAGACTGCCCTCGCGGTGTTGTTCGAGGAATTGCGTGAACGCCGCCTCGGCCTGGGCGATGTCCTGGCGCAGTAGATTGTAGGCGAATTGATACTGCTCCCGTTCGGTCCCGGCGGGCAGTGTGACCGTGGCGGCCTGTTGCACGGGCGCGGTCGCCTGCACCGGCGCGGGACCGGGCGCGGCCACGGGCGCGGTGGGCGGCGCGGACGCCTGCTGGACCGCCGCCGGATTGACCGTCGCCGACGCCGGCTGACCGACCGGCGCGGCGATCGTTCCTTGACCTTCAGCCGTCGTCTCTCCGGCCCTCAGGGCCTCGACTTGCGCCTGACTGATGCTGCCGAGAGACTGCTGGCCGGGCTGAAGCGCGTTGACCGCCTCCGGCTCCGCGCCCGGACCGAAAGTGCTGGTGGAACTGATCACAGTGGTTTCCTGCGCAATCTGTTCCTGCACGATCTGGCCTTGCGCGATCTGGCCTTGCTGCGCGGCGGAACCGGCGGCCGTCTCTCCCGGGGTCAGACCGGCGAGCGGCTGCCCCCCCGCCGGACCAGTCGGATGGCCGAGCGCGTCGGTCGGCGCGCCGGCTTGCGGGGCTGGCGCGGCGCCGCCTTCCAAGGCGCGCAGCCGGAAATCCACATCCGAAATGAGCCGGTCGAGGCGGCCGTTCACCGTATTCAGTTGAAAGCCGATTTCTTCGAAACGGCCGGTCAGCGTGCGAAGCTCGCGCTCCAAATCCTGGATGCGCAACTGCAGCCGGGCCGTCGCCTGCTGAGACTCGGGGCTGTCGGACGCGCTCAATCCCGCAGCGGCGGCGGGCGGCGGCGCGCCGGCGAAAACGGTTCGTTGCAGATCAGTGATGTCGCGCTGCAGGCGCTGCAACTCCTGGCTCAAAGCGTTGACATCCTGCGCGGCGGCTGGGACCGGCGCGGCGAGCGCCAACGCAAGCGCGGCGACGAGGGCGGGAATAGAACCGGGAAAGATGGATGTCATGGCGCCAATCAGGTTTCCAAGAACAACGATCCGGCGGCAAGGACGAGACATCGCCGCCGCAACTCTACCGCCAGAATGACCGATAAGAGGCGTTTGCGGCAAGACTATGACGCGTATTGCGCGGTTCAGCCGCTGTTCAAGCGGTCTGGACGAGCCGAACACGGAGAGAAAACGAATCGGAGCGGCGCCGAATAAAGAAAGGGGAAAGCCTACCGGCTTTCCCCTTTCCAATTCTCTTCACCCGCGCGGATGTCGCGCAAACGGGTCCGCGCTTAGCTGGCCGGCGCGTTCCGGAGAACGACGACGCCGCGGCGATTTTGCGCCCAGGCGGCTTCGTTCGAGCCGAGCACGGCCGGGCGTTCTTTACCGTAGGACACGGTTTCAACGCGCGCCGGATCGACGCCAAGGCTGACCAGATAGTCTTTGTGGGCGTTCGCGCGACGCTCGGCGAGCGCCAGGTTGTATTCCCGCGTGCCGCGCTCATCCGCATGGCCTTCGACCACAATCGTGACGCCTCGGAAGTTCTGCAGCCACGCCGCTTGCGCTTCGAGCGTCGCGACCTGATCGCCCCGGATATCCGACCGGTCGAAATCGAAGTAAACGCGGTCGCCGACATTGACGATGAAGTCGCGCTGGCTGCCCGGCGCGATCTGCTCGGCAGCGGCGGCGGGCGCAGCGGCCGGAGCGGGCGCTGCGGCTTGCGTCTCCTGAGCGCCGGCGCTCGACGCTGCGGCGTCCTCTTCCGGCTCGGTCGCGCAGGCGGAGACGAACGCCATGGCGGCGATCAGGCTGACAATCTTAAAGCGCATCGTAAACCCCCTAAAGGATGTCTGGCGGCGTTGGCTTTAGGGCGCCGCTTGGACCATGGAAACAGGTCGTCGCAGCGCTCACGCTCCGACGGCTGCGCATATTAAGCATGGCGGTTTCACTAATTCAACCGCAGAACCAAGCTAAAGCGCGGGATTCAATATGGTTTTTAGGCTTTCGCCGCTTTTTCTTAAGAACAGGCGGGGCGAATGCTCCATCGGCCCGACACGCGCGGCGCCCCATCGCCTAACGATTGCGCGGCGACCAAGCGGGATCGGAAGCGTCCCCAGGCGTCACCACCCGGCGCAGGTTGTAGCCGGTGACGTCGACGGAATACAGCGCCACGCCGCCTTGCTCTCCCGGCTCCTGACGGAAAAACATGATCACCCGGCCATTCGGCGACCAGGTCGGCCCCTCATCCAGAAAACTCTCCGTCAGAAGCCGCTCGCCAGAACCGTCGGGCCGCATGACGCCAATATGAAAACGGCCGGAGCGTTGCTTGGTGAAGGCGATCAAGTCGCCGCGCGGCGACCAGACGGGCGTCGCATAGCGGCCGCGCCCGAAGCTGATCCGCTGCTGATTCCGCCCGTCTGAATCCATGACATAAATCTGCTGGGAGCCGCTGCGATCCGATTCGAATGTGATCTGCGATCCGTCCGGCGAGAAGGTGGCGGAGGTGTCGATATCGGGATGCGAGGTAAGACGGATAGGGTTCCGCGAGCGCAGGTCCATGACATAGATATCGCTGTTTCCTTCGCGAGCATGGCTCATCACCACCGAATTGCCGTCGGGCGAGAAGCGCGGCGCGAAGGTCATGCCAGGAAACTCGCCCAACAACTCCTGCCGCCCCTTTTGCAAATCGAACAGATAGACCCGCGGCCGGTCGTTGAAATAGCTGAGATAGGTGATTTCCTGCTGCGCGGGGGAGAAGCGCGGCGTTAAAACCAGGCTCGTCCCGTCGGTTAGGAAACGGTGATTCGCGCCGTCCTGATCCATGATCGCCAGACGCTTGACCCGGCGGTCTTTCGGCCCGCTCTCGGCGACATAGACCACGCGGGTGTCGAAGATGCCGCCCTCGCCGGTAATCCGCTGATAAATCCGGTCGGATACGATATGCGCGATCCGGCGCCAATTCGAGCGTTCGGAAGAAAACGCGGCGCCGTCCATGTAGGTTTCCGAAAACACGTCCCAAAGCCGCATCTCCACCCGCACCGTGCCGTCCGGCTGAATCGCAATCGCGCCATTGGCCAGGGCTTGGGCGTTGATGATGCGCCAATCAGAGAAACGCGGGCTGACATCGACGCTGGCCGCGGTCTGAATGAAGGCGCGTTTGTCGAGCGGTTTGAACAGGCCGGAGCGCTCGAGATTCGCCCGCACCACATCGGAAATCTGCGCGCCCAACGCCGCTTCCTCCGGCGCGACCCCGAAGAAATCCGTCACGGCGATCGGCAGCGGCTCGATATTGCCGCGCGTGATGTCGATCCGCACCTCGGCCCGCGCCGGACCGGATAGCGTCGCGAGTCCCAGAAACAGGGCCGGCAATAGGACCGCCAGCGCTGAGGCAGCCAAACGCGCCGGCGCGTCGCGCCACCCTGCTTGGTTGCGAAACCGCATTCTCGTTAATCGGGTCATCCAAGTATCTCGCTTGGGTTAAAGGTCATGATGATCAGGCGCCATTGCCGGTACTTCTCCGGCGGCAGGTTTAAGGGTCGGCAGCGGGGATTCAAGACCGCGCGTTTGGCGCTTTCCGCCGCAGCAACCCAAAACGGGTCGGTGAAACGCGCCTGATCGGTGAAGCTGACATTGCGCACGATCCGGTCGGGACCGACCTCGACCCGCAATTCAATGATCAAATCCTCAGCGTTCCGGGCGCCGGCGGGCAGGCTCCAGCACTGCTGAATCTGTCGCCGCACCGCGTCCAATTCGGAGAAGCTGAGCGCGGTTTCCGCCCGGCGCGCGACCGCCACGGTCTGCTGGGCGGGTTGTTGCTGCGCCGGCGTCGCCTCCAAAGCCGAGGCGATTGATTCGGCGAAGCTCGGCGTTTGGGGCGCATCGGCGGGCTTCTCGTCTGGTTTCGTCTCAGGCTCCGGCTGGCGCTGTCGCTCCAGTTGCAGGTCCTGGACGGTCTTCAAGACGCTGTCAAAGTCGCGACTCGGCGCTTCGCGGCGCGGCGGGACCGGGGCGCGTGGAGCGGATTGCGCCTGTTGCGGCTCGGTCTCGGGCTCGGGTTCAGATTCCGGTTCCAGCTCCGGCTCAGGTTCCGGCTCTGGTTCGGGTTCCGGTTCAGGTTCGGGTTCCGGTTCAGGTTCGGGTTCCGGCTCAGGTTCGGGTTCGGGTTCCGGTTCCGGCTCCGGTTCGGGTTCCGGCGCGGGCGGCGGCGGGGGTGCAGGCGGGGGTGCAGGCGGGGGCGGAGGCGGAGGCGGCGGCGGGGGTGGCGGAGGCGGCGGCGGCGGCGCCTCCTCCGGCTCTGGCGCCGGCGGCGGGTCTGGCGGGGGCGCATTCGTCGCGCTGGTCTCTATCTCGGCCAGCAGTTCGGCTTCCATCACGACCGGCAGCACAACCTCGTCCAGCGTCGCCTTTGGCAGGCCAATCAGCGCCGCCAGTACGATCGCCAAATGCAAAGACACAGAGAATAGGACAGGACCGCGCATGCCGTTTCCTAGACCGGCGAAGCGCTAGACAGGGCCCGCGACGGGGCGGCGGCTGAAACAATGTCGGCGGGAACCATCGCGTCGGTCCGGATCGCTACTGCGCATCCGGCGCGATATCCGGCAGCTTCGCCAACAGCGCCACTCTTCGGAAACCGGCGCTGTTGACGGCGCCCATCACTTCCATCACCCGTCCGTAATGGATCGCCTGGTCGCCGCGCACGAAGACGCGCAGCGCGTCCGCGTCGACGCCGCGCGCCTCCTGGATCGCGACCAGGCGCGGACCGATGGCGCCAAGGTCGATCTGCGTCTCCTGCAGGTAGAGCGCGCCGTCATCGCGCACCGAAACGACGATCGGCTCGATATCGTCATTGATCGAGGCCGCCTTTGTCTCGGGCAGATCAACAGGGACGCCGACGGTTAGAAGCGGCGCGGTGACCATGAAGACGATCAGCAACACAAGCATGACATCGACGAAGGGCGTGACATTGATCTCCGCCATCGGCCGGTAGCGCGATTTATAGCCGCTCGCGCCGCTCCGTCCCGAGCCGTTCAGACTGGCGCCCATCGGTTAGGCCTCCGCGTCCAACTGGCGCGAGATGATGGCGCTGAATTCGGCCTGAAACGCCTCCAGCCGTCCGGCGTAGCGCCCGAGATCGTTGGAGATTTTGTTGTAGGCGATGGTGGCCGGGATCGCCGCGATGAGACCCAGCGCGGTGGCGAACAAGGCTTCGGCGATCCCCGGCGCGACGACCGCCAAGCTGGTCTGTTTGGTGGCGGCGATCGCGGCGAAACTGTTCATGATCCCCCAGACCGTGCCGAACAGGCCGATGAAAGGCGCGGCGGAGCCGGTCGAGGCGAGGAATGGCAGGAACCGCTCCAGCCGGTCCATCTCGCGCCCGACCGCCACGCTCATCACCCGATCGATGCGCTGCTCAAGGCCAGCGTGATTGCCGCCAGGCTGCACCACGCCAGCCGAGCGCCGCCATTCTTGCATCGCCGATGCGAAAACCGCCGACATCGGGTCGGAAGGCTGTTTGCCGACCTGATCGAACAGGTCGTCGAGCGAACCGCCGGACCAGAAAGCGTCTTCGAACTCCTGAGCCTGCGACCGCAGCCGGCGCACGCTGCGCATCTTCTCGAAGATGATCGCCCAGCACCATACCGACGCGAGCAAGAGCAGGATCATGACAAGTTTGACGACAATGTCCGCCCGCATGAACAACGCCCAAAGCGTCAATTCAGCGGCTTCGACGCCGCCCGTTCCGATCAAATCAATGGCGTCCGGTTCCATACAAGTCTCGCCTTCTCACTCATGTTCTCACCCGCGCCGACTCTGTTCGGCCTGTCTGGGCGCAAAAATACAGGGCCGCGCGGCGCCGGCCCCAATTCGATCATCCGTCATCATCCACCCGTCGAGCGCCGGCCTGCGGTCGCCTCGGGATCGCCCCAAGTTTGAAGCTTAGCGCGCAAATTTGGCGGAATTCGGGCAGGCGCGCCCCGCGCGTCCAACAACACCACCCGCACCCAAGTCGAGGCGATCAGCGTCGGACCGGCCTCTGCGCCGCCGGATTTCGGCGCCGCCCGGAAGATGTCCTGGGCCATCTCGGCGCTCGCCCCGCCGACCTTCGGAATGCGCGTCTCCACCGTCAGCAAATCGTCGAGCCGCGCCGGCTTGTGATAATCCGCAGAACTGGCCTTTACGGCGAAGACCAGGCCGGTGTCGCGCATCAGACTGGCATGATCGAGGCCGCTGTCGCGCAGCAACTCGGTCCGGGCGCGTTCGGCGAACTTGAGGTAGTTGGCGAAATAGACGATGCCGGCGGTGTCGGTATCCTCGAAATAAACCCGAACCGGAAAGCTGTGCACCCGGCCGCGGACAGGTTGATCGCTGGTCTGACCGTCGGTCACCTTACGCCTCGCCTTCCGTCGATGGGGCGGCGCTGTCGCCGGTATTCAGCAAATCCAACTGCGCCTGCGCGTCGCGCGGCGGGTTTAGCCCGATGTAAGACCATCCCTGCCGGGAGAGCATACGGCCGCGCGGAGTCCGCTGGATCAGGCCCTGTTGGATCAGGAAGGGTTCGACCACCTCCTCCAACACGTCACGCTCGTTCGCCAAGGCGGCGGCGAGCGTTTCGACGCCAACCGGGCCGCCGCCGTAATTCTCGGCCATGCAGCCGAGATAGCGCCGGTCGAGCTGATCCAGGCCGCGATCGTCGACCTCCATGCGCCGCAGCGCCGCGTCCGCCGCCTCGGCATCGATCTCAGCGGCGCCCGCGACGGACGCGAAGTCGCGCACCCGGCGCAGCAAGCGACCGGCGACGCGCGGCGTGCCGCGGCTGCGGCGGGCGACCTCGCGGGCCCCGTCCTCACGCAATGGCATGCCCAACAGCCCCGCGCCCCGTTCGACAATCAACGCCAATTCATCGACAGTGTAGAAATCCAGATGCAGCGGAATGCCGAACCGTTCGCGCAAGGGCCGTGTGATCAGGCCGGCGCGCGTCGTCGCCGCAACCAGGGTGAAGGGCGGCAAATCGATCCGCACCGAGCGCGCCGCCGGCCCCTCTCCGATCATCAGATCCATCTGGAAATCCTCCATCGCGGGATAGAGGAATTCCTCGACCGCCGGATTAAGCCGATGAATCTCGTCGATGAACAGCACGTCGCGCGGCTCGAGATTGGTCAGGAGCGCCGCCAGATCGCCGGCCTTGGCGATGACCGGGCCGGAGGTGGCCCTAAAATTCACACCCAACTCGCGCGCGACGATCTGCGCCAAGGTCGTCTTGCCCAGTCCTGGCGGGCCATAGAACAGGGTGTGATCCATCGCCTCGTCACGGCCGCGCGCAGCCTGAACAAAGACCGACAGATTCTTGCGCACCGCCTGCTGGCCGACGAAACCGTCGAGTGTCTGCGGCCGAAGCGACCGGTCGGCGCCGTCTTCCGCCCGGCGTTCAGCCGAGACCAGGCGACCGTCCGATCCCGGATCGGCGGCGTTCGCGGCGCCCGGCGGAATCACGGCGCCAGCTCCTTAAGCCCAACCCGCACCAGATCGTCGAGCGGCGCCTCGGCCCCCAGCGTCCGGGACGCGCCCGCGACGGCGGAAAAAGCCTTGGTCCGATCGAAGCCGAGATTGACCAAGGCCGACACCGCATCCTCGCGGATATCGGCGCCCGGCGACCCTGCGGCGACCGCTGCAGGGCCGCCCTTTTGACCCGGCGCTCGGACCGCTGCTTCGGAAACGCCGAGGTCGAAGGACGCCACCTTTTCCTTGAGTTCAGAGACGATGCGGCCGGCGAGCTTCGGCCCGACGCCGTTCGACCGAGCGATCGCCGTCTTGTCGGCCGCCGCGATCGCGGTCGCCAGCGCGTCCGGCGGCAGCACGGACAGGATCGCCAAGCCGACCTTGGCGCCGACGCCCTGTACGCCTGTGAGGATCTTGAACCATTCCTTCTCCGCCGCGTCGGCGAAACCGTAGAGATGGATATGATCTTCGCGGACATGGGTCTCGATCTCGACCGAAACGGCCTCGCCGGCGCCCGGAAACCGGCTCAGCGTACGCGCCGAGCAGAAGATCAGATAGCCGACGCCGCCGACATCGATGACCGCCCAGTCCTCGCCGATGCTGTCGAGCAGCCCTTTCAACCGTGCGATCATCCGGCAGTCTCAGCGGCAGTTCTGGCGGCGGTTCCGGTTGCGGTCCCAGCGCCGATCCCGCCGCGCCAGCTCCGCTCGACACCGGCGCGATGGCCGTGACAGATGGCGACGGCCAGGGCGTCGGCCGCGTCCTCGCTGGGCGGGTCGCTGCCGGGCAGGAGCGTGCGGACCATCATCCCGATCTGCTCTTTCGTAGCGGCCCCGGTGCCGACCACCGATTGTTTGACGCTCTTGGCGGAATATTCCGCCACCGGCAGACCGAATAGCGCCGGCGCCAACAGCACGACGCCGCGCGCATGGCCGAGCTTTAAGGTCGAGCCGGGATTTTTGTTCAGGAAGGTCTCTTCGACGGCGGCTTCGTCCGGCCGGTGCGCCTGCAGCACCTTAGTCAGCGCCTCATGCAGACCTTTCAGCCGCTCCGCCATGCCCTGGTCGGCCCCTGGCGGATGCGCTACGCCGCAGGCTACGAAGGACAGATGCACGCCCCGGACGTCGATCACACCCCATCCGGTGTGCCGAAGACCGGGATCCAGGCCCAGAATCCGCATTCGGGACAGACTTTCATTCTTTGCGTCGGCCGGAGACTGCGCCGAGTCGGGAAGGTCGGACAACACCTCTCCCCGTCGTCTTGCGCGCAGCCGGCCCTAGTTTTGGGCCAGTTGCTCCATGACGGCGTCGGGAATGTCGAAATTCGCGTAGACGCTTTGGACATCGTCATTGTCGTCCAGCATATCCATGAATTTCAGAACGCTCTCGGCCTTGTCCGCGTCGACAGGCGAGAGGGTTTCCGGTCGCCAGACCAATTTGGTCGACGCCGGCTCGCCGAACTGGCTTTCCAAGGCCCCAGCGACCGCGTGCAGATCGTTCGGCTCGCAGAGCACTTCATGGCCGTCCTCGTCGGACGCCGCGTCGCTGGCGCCGGCTTCCAGCGCGGCTTCGAACATGGCGTCGGCGTCGGCGGCGTCAGGCGGATATTTGATCTCGCCAACCTGATTGAACATGAAGGAAACCGAGCCGGTCTCGCCAAGATTGCCGCCGGCCTTGGTGAAGATGGATCGCACATCCGACGCCGACCGGTTGCGATTGTCGGTCAGGACATTGACGATCACCGCGACACCCCCGGGCCCATAGCCCTCATAGCGGATTTCTTCATATTCCGAGCCCTCGCCGCCGCCCGCGCCTTTCTGAACCGCGCGCTCGATATTGTCTTTCGGCATGCTCTGCGAGCGCGCGTCGGCGATCGCCGCCCGCAGACGTGCATTGGCGGCGGGATCGGCGCCGCCCATTTTCGCGGCGACCATGATCTCCTTCGTCAGCTTCGAGAACAGGGACGCGCGCTTCTTATCCTGCGCCCCTTTCCGGTGCATGATGTTCTTGAATTTTGAATGTCCGGCCATGCCGCCCTCGACCCTATCGCTGAATTGCTGGAACGCCCCGCTGTTTTAGCCGCCGCGCCGGTTTTGTCGATACCCGGCCCGGCGGGGCGCAGCAGGCTGAGCGCACTATTCCGCCGCTTCTCGGTTCACGACCGGCCAGGATTCCTGCAGACCGCCGCCGACGCGCACAGGCTCGATGCGACGGGCCAGGCCGTTCGCCGGATCGGTCTCGACGAAAACGCCGCAGAGCGCGCCGACGCCTTCCGCCGGCCCCAAGCGCGGCTTGGGCAAAGCGCCGAGCATCCGGCCGACCGCCGCCTCCTTTTCCATGCCGATCACGGAATCATAATCCCCGCACATGCCGGCGTCAGTCTGGAAAGCCGTGCCGCCCTCGAGTATGCGGGCGTCCGCGGTCGGGATATGGGTATGGGTGCCAACCACCAGCGTCGCCCGTCCGTCCAGGACATGGCCGATCGCCGCCTTTTCGCTCGACGCTTCGCCATGCACATCGACGACCACCGCGTCGAAGCCCGCATCCATCGGCGCCATCTGCGGGGCCAGCCGCTCCAGGGACTCGAACGGATTGTTGTAATTGTCCATGAACAGGCGGCAGAGGATGTTGATCACCAGCACCCGTCCGCCAGTGGGCGTTTCGAAGACGCCGTGGCCCTTGCCTGGCGGCGCGCCGTTCAAATTGTCGGGCCGCAGCAGCCTCTCCTCGGAATCCGCGTGTTTGAAGATCTCCGCATTGTCGAACGAATGATTGCCGCCAGTGATCATATCGACGCCGCAGTCGAACAGCTCCTCGCAGATCTTGCCGGTGATCCCGAACCCGTGGGCCGAGTTCTCGCCGTTTGCGATCACGCAATCCAGCGCCAGACTGTCCCGCAAGCGCGGAAGATGGCGCCCGAGCGCCGCCCGGCCGGGTTGGCCGACGATGTCGCCGCAAAAGAGAAGCCGCATGGCCGATCGTCCTAATTTTTGTCCGCCGCGCCCGTCGAACTGGGATGCGCGACGGCTGTTCAGAGAGCTATGACCTCGGACTCGGTTGCGACGAAGTCAAGGCGCTGGTCCCATTGGTCGCGCGGAACCCGCGCCGCTTCCTGGCCGGCGAAGGCGCAGCCGACGACCGTCAGCGGCGCGCCGCGATCGCGATAGGCGGCGATGGTGCGGTCATAGAAGCCGCCGCCATAGCCCATCCGGTAGCCATCGCGATCGAAAGCCAAGAGGGGCGCGAAAATCAGGATCGGCGTCGCCGGCCCGGCGTCCGACGGCGGCGCCGACGTGCCGAACCCGTCCTTCACCAGCGGCGCTCCCGGCGTCCAACGCCTGAAATCCAGCGGCGCGCCTTTCGCAACGACCGTGGGCAGGCACAGTTCAGCGCCGGAGTCGGCGCAGCGCGCCAACAGCGGGCGTATATCGATCTCGCTGCCGATCGGCCAATAGCCGGCGATGACGGGAAATCGCCCAAAATCAAACAAGGCGGCGCAGTTTTCGGCCAGCGCCACGGGCGCCCCGCCCGCATTAGCCTGCGCCGCGACATGCTGGCGCCGGCGCGACGCCTCGGCTCGAAAGACGTCCTTGTCCGCCGAACCGCCATTTTCCAAGAAGGCCACAGTCTAACTCGCGGGATAGGCCGATAATTGAAGAGGGAATAAGGTCGGGGAGGTCCGCCTCGGCCGGTCGCCCAGTGTACCCCTGGAGCCTGCAATGCAGGTGGGCGCCGTGGTAACGGGACCTGGATCCCGCCAGGGACAGCTCCCTAGAGGTGATTATAGCCCCCGGGACATCTGAGGGCGTGTCGCACCGCGCAGAATCCTCCCCTGCGACCTTACCTAAGCCCGCTCGACCCGGTCCGCAATAGCCTCCAGCCGCACGGCCAGCTTTTCCAACGCCTCGGTCGCCGCCTCATCCGCACCCGGCGGCGGCGTGCGTTTCGCCAACTGATCGCGCTCCTTGCGTAGAGCCTCGACATCGGCATACGCGTCGGACAGTTCATCGGACACCAACAAGCCGGCCATTAGCAACAGACGCGCGTCGCCGATCTGACCCATGCCTTCCGCCAATTCGCGAACGCGCTTGTCCAAATAGACCGACAAACGCACGAGATGCTCTTCCTGGCCGTCGTCGCAGGCGATCTGATAATTGCGCCCGTTGATGGTTAGATTGACCTGTCCCAAAGCCTATCGGTCTCCGTTCCGCGGGGCGCGCTGAAGGACGCCGGCCACGGCTTCGATCGCTTCTTCGACCTGAAGCGCTGCGTCGCGATGCCGGGCCTGCAGCTTCTCGTGATCGCGCGCGATCCGGTTCCTATCCTCGGTGAGGCGCGATACGTCCGCCTCCAGAGCGCCGGCCCGTGAAAGCGCGTCCAACTTTCGGCTCAGAAGGGTTTCGAGTCGGGAGACCGCGGAATTCAGCCTCTGCACTGCTTCGTCCATGCGGGCCATGGGCGCTCCCAACACAACCATCGTCTGTTCGTTTGACGCGGCTGCCGCCGACGGCCCCGGCGAGAAGAAAGGGACCGCGGTCCATACCAAGAAGCGTGAAGAGACGCCCAGCAAAGCCAGCGATTATTAGGCAACCCTAGTCACAGCCGGGAACCAGCGTCAACCGACATCCAGCGCCGCCGGACCGAGCCAATTCGACACCGCCGCGCGGCGCGGCGCGGACAATCGGACCTCGCTCAAAAGGCGGAGAGCGACGGCGATGGCGTATTGACCCAATAAGAGCGTCCCTGCATGGTGCGGCCGCTGGCGACAGGCCGCGCGCTTGCCGTTTCCGATCCGTATCAGCCGACCCAAAGCGATTCAGTCGATGATGAAGATTTCCCACGCCGAACGGGCGAACGCGATCCGGGCGCTCGCCATGGACGCCGTGCAGAAAGCCAAAAGCGGACATCCGGGCATGCCGATGGGCATGGCCGATGTTGCGACGGTGCTGTTCTCCAAACATCTGAAATTCGATCCGAGCCAGCCGACTTGGCCGGATCGGGACCGGTTCGTGCTCAGCGCCGGCCATGGCTCGATGCTGCTCTACGCGCTGCTTTATCTGACGGGCTATAAGGATATGAGCCTGGCGCAGATCAAGAATTTCCGGCAGCTCGGGTCGAAAACCGCCGGCCACCCGGAATACGGTCACGCCGCCGGGATCGAGACCACGACAGGGCCGCTCGGCCAAGGTCTGGCCAACGCGGTCGGCATGGCGCTCGCCGAAGCGATGTTAGCCGAGCGCCACGGCAAACGGTTGGTCGATCATCATACATATGTGATCGCCGGCGACGGCTGTCTGATGGAGGGGGTCAGCCACGAGGCGATTTCACTGGCCGGCCACCTGAAATTGAACAAACTGATCGTGCTGTTCGATGATAACGGCATCTCGATCGACGGGCCGACCGATCTGGCGGTGTCGGACGATCAGACCGCACGGTTCAAGGCGTGCGGCTGGCGGACGTTCAGCGTGGACGGACACGACCCTGACGCAATCGACGCAGCCATTACGGAAGCCAAGAAATCGGATCGGCCGACCCTAATCTCTTGCCGCACCACGATCGGCTATGGCGCGCCGACCAAGGCGGGCAAGGCGTCGTCGCATGGCGCGCCGCTGGGGCCGGAGGAGATCGCCGGGGCGCGGACGGCGCTCGACTGGCCGCACAAGCCGTTCGAAGTTCCCAAACCGATCCTGGCGGCATGGCGGAAGATCGGCGCCCGCGGCGAGACGGCGCGCAAAGCCTGGGACGGACGGCTGAAGAAGCTGAAGCCCGCCGACCGCGCGGCCTTCAAGGGTGCGATCTCCGGCGCGCTGCCGAAAGGTTGGGATGACGCACTGATCGCATTCAAGAAACAGGCGGCCAAAGACGCGCCGACCGTCGCGACACGAGTCGCTTCGCAAAAGACGATCGAGGTTCTTAACGGCGCGGTTCCGGCGTTGCTGGGCGGGTCGGCGGACCTGACCGGGTCGAACAACACCAAGGCCGGGATCTCGGACATTGTCGGGCCCGGCGCTTTCGCAGGCCGCTATATCCATTACGGCGTGCGCGAGCATGGCATGGCGGCGGCGATGAACGGGATCGCCCTACATGGCGGGTTCATTCCCTTTGGCGGCACGTTTTTGGTGTTTACCGATTATTGCCGGCCGTCGATGCGCTTGTCCGCGTTGATGGGCTTGCGGGTCATCTATGTCATGACCCACGACTCGATCGGCTTGGGCGAGGACGGGCCGACCCACCAGCCGGTCGAACATCTGGCCAGCCTGCGCGCGATCCCGAACATGACAGTCTATCGACCCTGCGATCTGGTCGAGACGGCGGAAGCCTGGCAGGCGGCGCTGGAGAATGAGTCCGGCCCGACGGTCTTGTCGCTGACGCGCCAGGGCTTGGCGCCGCAACGGCTGAAACACAGCGCAGCGAACCTGTCCGCGCGCGGCGCCTATATCCTGCAGGAAGCGCAAGCGTCAGCGCGTCAGGTCACGCTCCTGGCCAGCGGGTCGGAGGTGGAACTGGCCGCAGCCGCCCGCGTCGTTCTGGAACAGGCCGGGATCGGGACGGCCGTGGTTTCCGCGCCGTCTCTGGATGCCTTCGACCGGCAATCGCCGGCCTATCAGGCTAAGGTGCTGAACGGCCCTGGCAAAGGCGTTGCGAAAGGATCAGCGCCCGTGCGCATCGCGATCGAGGCGGGCGTCCGGCAGGGCTGGGACCGGTGGATCGGATCGGATGGCGGCTTTATCGGCATGGACGGTTTCGGCGCGTCGGGGCCGGCAAGCGCGCTGTTCACGCATTTTGGGATCACGGCCGACGCGGCCGTGACGATGGCGAAACGCCTACTGAAAGCGCGCCGCTAAGGCGCGGAATGGAGAGAGAGACATGGCTGTACGTGTAGCGATCAATGGGTTCGGCCGGATCGGCCGTTTGGTGTTCCGCGCCGCAATGGAGTCCGGACGGGACGATATCGAATTCGTGGCGATCAACGATCTGGGCAGTGCCGCCGACAATGCGCATCTCTTGGAGTTCGACTCGGTGCATGGCCGTTTCCCGAACCCGGTGACGACCGGCGAGGACTGGATCGACGCCGGCAAAGGCAAGGTCAAGGTCTATTCCGAACGCGACCCGGCGAAACTGCCTTGGGGCGAGTTAGATATCGATATCGCCATGGAATGCACCGGCATCTTCAATTCTAAGGAGACCGCCTCCAAACATATCGAGGCCGGCGCCAAGCGCGTTCTAGTCTCGGCGCCCTGCACCGGCGCTGACATGACGGTGGTTTACGGCGTCAATAACGACCAATTGGCGGCGGAGCATACGGTCGTCTCGAACGCCTCCTGCACCACCAACTGCCTGGCGCCTGTCGCCTATGTCCTGAACAACTCGATCGGGATTGAGCGCGGGTTTATGACGACCATTCACGCCTATACCGGCGACCAGCGTACGGTGGATACGCTGCACAAGGATCCGCGCCGGGCCCGCGCCGCCGCGCTCTCGATGATCCCGACTTCGACCGGGGCCGCCCGCGCCGTCGGTCTGGTCCTGCCGGAGCTGAAGGGCCGGCTGGACGGCACCGCGATCCGGGTGCCGACGCCGAACGTGTCGCTGGTCGACCTCACGTTCGACGCCAAGAAAGACACCTCGGTCGACGAGGTGAACAGCCTGATCGAAGAGGCGTCGGAATCCAACGCTCTGAAAGGCGTCTTGGAAGTGAACAAGGCGCCGCTGGTCTCGACCGACTTCAACCATAATCAAGCCAGCAGCACCTTCGACGCGACCCAGACCCAGGTGATCGACGGGCGGTTCGTCCGCATCCTGACCTGGTACGACAATGAATGGGGCTTCTCGAACCGGATGTCCGACACGGCCGTCGCGATGGGCGCGCTGTAGCCGAGACGCCCAAGCGACACTGCTCTATAAAAGGCCGTCCGGCGCGATCCGGGCGGCCTTTTTTTGCCGCGCATAGAGCTGGCTTCTAGCGGAGGGTGAGAACGCCATGACAATCGAGACGCTGGATCATGTGAATATCCGCACCGCGAACCTGAAGCGCATGGTCGCGTTCTACGAGACCGTCCTGGGTCTGCGGATCGGCCCGCGACCGGGTTTCAACTTCCCCGGCGCTTGGCTCTATGCCGGCGACCGGGCCGTCGTGCATCTGATCGAGGTCGCGAGCCAGCCGCCTGCGCCACGGTCGCCGGAAAGCCTGACGCTGGAGCATTTCGCCTTCTCGGCTTCTGGCGAGGCGGCTGGGCTGGACGCTTTCAGCAAGATGCTGGACGACCGCGGCCTGCCCTATGAGCTGGCCCAGGTCCCGGACTTCGGGATCACCCAAGTCAACCTATGCGATCCCGACGGCAACCACCTGCATGTCGATTTCTCAATAGCAGCGGCAGGACCCTAACCCGACAAAACGGCGCGCAGCCTGGTCAACAGGTCTTCAGCATATTGGTCCGGGTCGCAGAGGGGTGAGGCGATCAGCGCGTCTCGCATGGCGGTCCGATAGTCCGCAAGCCGTTCCGGGTCGGCGGCCAATCCCACAGCCAGCGCGATATAGTCGGGGAGGTTTTGCGCCACGAGTTCAGGAAAGCCTGCGTTGCAGAGATGGCTTGTCGCATGGCGCCCCGCAAAGCTGGCGCCGGTGCGGGTGATCGTCGGCGTCGCCATCAGAAGAGCTTCGAGCGTGGTGACGCCGCCCGAATAGGGCCATGTGTCCAAGGCGATATCGACGCGATTGTAGGTTTCGAGAAAATCGAGGCGCGTCGCATAGCCCTCGAAGCTCAAACGGTCGGGATCAACGCCGGCGGCCTCGGCCGATCGCCGGAACTCGGCCGCCCGTTCCGGGTCGTCCATATCGCCATATCGCAGCAACAGGCGAGACTCCGGCGTTTGCCGGAGAATGTCGAACCAAGCCGCCAGCATGACCCTGTTGATCTTTCGCGGCTTGTTGAGAACGCCGAAGGTCACGCCGCTTCCGCCGGATCCTTCCGGCAGCGCGATCGAGGGCGCGTCAGGCGGAATGTCGAAACAGCAATAGCCGTGCGGCATACGGAGGATCGTCTCGCTGTAATACGCGTCCTCTCCCTCGGGCGTATGGTGGCGGTCGGAGATGAGCATATCGACATTCGGGACGCCGGTCGTGCCGACATAACCGGCCCAGGTCGCCTGAATCGGCGCCATACGGTCCGGGAAATACTCAACGAAAGAACCGCTTGTGTGGCCGGCCAAGTCGACCAGCACATCGAGATCGGCGTTGCGAATGACCTCAATGACCCGCTCGGGCGACATCGTATCAACCTGCCGCCATTCCGCCGCCGCGTTTTGCACCCGCTGCGTCATCGCATCGATGGAACGCTGGGTATAGTAGCAGCAACTCTCGACATCAGCACGTTGCGACAGGGCTTCAAGCACGGGCGTCACCAGTTGCGCGACCGGGTGTTCCCGGAAATCGGGTGAGATAAACCCTAGCCGGAGTATGCGCGCCGGGGCCGGCCGCCGGGACTTTTTCGGCGATTTGCCCCCAGGCTTCTGTTTGAACAATGCGCCGACAGCCTTATGCTCCTGGAACAGGGTCGCCGCCGAGATATCCGGTTGATATTGCGAGCTGATAAGGCGACTGACGACCCAGTCGGGTTCCGGCGACGCCGCCGCGCAAGCCTTCTCGAAATACGGCGCCGCCTTCTCCGACCAACCGGACGCTGAAAGAACAGCGGCCATGCAATTATTCAGGTCAGGCGATTCCGGGTCGCGCTCGAGACAAAGGCGCGCCAATCGCCGCGCCGTCTCCAGCACTCGATAGTGGAGAAATAAATCTACCGCCTTGACGGCCGCCGCGCGCCAATCCTCGCCGGATGCGGCGACCGATCCCTCTGCATAGGCCAGGGCCTGCGCGTCATCCCGGCGCGAACACGACACTTTGACCGCGAGGCGAAGGGACGAGGGCGCCTCCTGCGTCAAAAACGGCGACAAGGCCGCGATCGCGTCATCGTGACGCCTGAGTTCCAGAAGCGTGTCCGCCTTCAGTTCGCGGATTGCGCGGTCCGGTTTCGCCGCGTCATCGATCGCGTCCAGCGACGCCAAGGCGTCTTCGAACCGTCGGCTGGCATGTTGCGCGACCGCGAGGTTGAACCAATAGGAGGGCGGCGCGGCGGCCTTCCGCGCTGACGCCATGAAGGGCGCGAGCGTCTCCAAAGTACGGTCGTAGTCGCCCTTTTTATTGAGCAAGTAGGCTAGATTCGTCGCCGCCCCCAAATCGCCGGGACGCACCGACAAGAGGCGGCTGATAAGCGTAATGGCGTCGTCATGCCGCTCCTGCTGCAGCAGTAGAGCCGACAGCCCCATCAGCGCATCAGGAAGCTTCGGATCGATCTGGAGCGCTTTCTGGAAGCACTGGACGGCGCCCGGCGCATCGCCCGCCTGCTGGTGGGCGGCGGCTTTGTAGCACCATATCTGGACGGCGTTCGGCGACCTCTTGAGGACCTGGCGATACAGTTTAATGGCCTTCTTGAGCTTCCCCGCTTTGTGCGCGGCGGCCGCTTCCGCCAATGGGTTCAAAGGCCGGTCCTCAGGATGGCGATGACCGCGGCGTTGATCAGCGGGATGACATAGGGCGCGAAAGCGTAGGCCGCGCCGGCGCCGCCCCGATGGTAGATCCAAGCCGCCGCCAGCGAGATCGCGATGGTGAAGGGCACGGCGGCGATGCTGAGATTGAAGAACAGGAAGGCCGTTTCCGAGACGCCTTCCGCCGGCCCGAGCGTCAAGGACCGGAAGGCCAAAGGCAGGCTGAACACCAACACCACGCCATAGATCGCGGTGAGCAGAATGTGCCAGCCGCGATAGGTTTTGCGCGGCGCCTGGGTCAGCGGTTCATCGGTCATGCGCGGGATAAAGCGGCGACGCCCCGCTCTGGTCAAGCGGCGAAATGCGCGCGGGCCCGCCACCGTGCGAACGCCCGGCCTGCTTTGGCGGGGAACCGTTGAATTCTTGGGCCTGCGGCGTTAGACCTGCGCCGATGCGTGGGCCGCCCATCCACCCTACCCCAGGACCGACCGCCGCCTACCAAGAGCCTGATTACGGACGCCAGAGGACACGCCATGAAGATCACCCAGAAGGTCAAACGCATACTCGCCAACTACGAAAGCGATTCGCCCGGGGTGAAGCGCAACCTGGCCAGTATTCTGATGCAGGGCCGGTTGGCCGGCACCGGCAAGATGGTGATCCTGCCGGTCGATCAGGGCTGGGAGCATGGCCCGGCGCGCAGCTTCGCGGCGAATCCCGCCGGTTATGACCCGCATTACCATTATCAGCTGGCCATCGACGCCGGGCTGAACGCCTACGCCGCGCCGCTTGGCCAGTTAGAGGCCGGGGCCGACACATTCGCCGGCGCGATCCCGACGATCTTGAAGGTCAACAGCTCGAACTCCTGGGCGACGACCAAGGATCAGGCGATCACCGGTTCTGTCGGCGACGCGCTGCGGCTGGGTTGCGCGGCGATCGGCTTCACGATCTATCCTGGTTCGGACGCGTCCCTGGATCTCATCGAAGAAGTCCGAGAAATGTCGGAGGAAGCCAAAACCGTTGGGATCGCGACCGTGATCTGGTCCTATCCGCGCGGCGGCGACCTGACCAGCGCCGGCGAGACCGCGATCGATGTCTGCGCCTATTCCGCCCATATGGCGGCGCAGCTGGGCGCGCATATCATCAAGGTCAAACCGCCGACCGCCCATATCGAACAGAAGGAAGCGCAGAAGGTCTTCAAGGAACAGAATATCGACGTGTCGACCCTGGCCAAACGGGTCGCGCATGTCATGCAGTCCTGCTTCGCCGGTCGCCGCATCGTGGTGTTCAGCGGCGGCGCCTCGAAAGACCTCGAGTCGGTCTATGAGGATGTCCGGGGCCTGCGCGACGGCGGGGCCAACGGCTCGATCATGGGCCGGAACGCCTTCCAACGCCCGCGCGAGGAAGCGCTGGCGCTACTGGATACGACCATCAAGATCTATCAGGGCAAGGCCTGATCCGGCGCCGGCGCGATGCTCAATCCGGGCTGTCGCCTCTATCTGATCACGCCGCCGCGGCTCGACCCGGCGGCGTTTTCGCCTCTGATGTCAGAGGCGCTCGACGGTGGCGATGTCGGCTGCTTTCAGTTGCGGCTGAAAGGCGTCGAGGATGATGCGATCCGCCAGGCGGTCGAGGCGCTGATGCCGCTGGCCCATGCCCGCGAGGTCGCCTTCATCCTGAACGACCGGCCAGATCTGGCCGCCGAGATGGACTGCGACGGCGTGCATATCGGCCGCGAGGATGGCGACTACAGATCCGCGCGCGCCATGGTCGGCGCCGATCAGATTGTCGGCGTCACCTGCCACAACTCGCTGCATCTGGCGATGAGTGACGCGGAGACGGGCGCCGACTATGTCGCCTTTGGCGCCTTTTTCCCGACCGGCACCAAAGACGCCCAACACAAGGCGGAAATCGAAACCCTGGAAGCCTGGGCCGAGTCGGTCGAAGTCCCCTGCGTCGCCATCGGCGGAATCACCCCCGCCAACTGCGCCCCGCTCGTCCAAGCCGGCGCCGACTTTCTCGCCGTGGTTTCGGCGGTCTGGGACGCGGAAGACGGCCCGGCGGCGGGGGTGAAAGCGATGAATGAGGCGATCAGAGACGCATTCTAAAAAGACCGACACAGTTCGTTCTTTCTCGAAGCATTGTTCCCTGTGGTTCTGGCAGAGGAGATCGTCTTCCAAAGAGAGAGCCCGCTGCTATGGCGTCACGGAAACCAGTTCAACAAGGTGACACCAGTCTTCTTAAGGAATACGCGCTTCTCGGCTGCCTCGCGCTGCTCTGGGGCGGCTCCTACCCTCTTCTGAAAATCGCGGTCTCCGAGATCCCGCCGACCACACTGATTGCGGGCCGGGTCGCCATCGCCGCTCTCTTCTTGCTCGGTATCGTCGCCTGGCGTCGGATGCGTTTCCCGACGGATGCTAAGACTTGGCGCGACTTGTTCCTTCAAGGCATGATCACGAGCGTCTTCGCTTGGGTAATCCTAGCGTGGGGCGCGCGTTTCATCGACAGCGCTTTGGCCAGCGTGCTCAACTCTACCTCGCCGCTTTTTGTGTTCTTCATCACGTTGATCTTCACCCGACATGAGCCGGTCGGTTGGAGAAAATTATTTGGCGTGGCTCTCGGTCTCGCGGGGGTGGTGTTGATCATCGGCGTTGACGCGCTCGCCGGGCTGGGCCAACAGGTCGCTGGTCAGGCGGCGGCCTTATTCGGAGCATTTCTCTACGCCTGCGCCGCCATCTATGGAAAACGCCTGAACCATCTACCCGCGCCGGTCAGCGCCGCCGCGTGCCTGATCTGCGCCGCTTCGGTCCTGATCCCCGTCAGCGTCGTCATCGACCGGCCATGGACCCTGGCGCCCTCTCTGCGCGCCTTGTCCGCTGCTCTGATGCTGGCGTTGTTTTCAACCGGTTTGGCTTTTCTGATCTATTTCCGACTGCTGCGGACGCTAGGATCGTTGGCGGTCACCAGCCAAGCCTATCTGCGCCAGGGTGTTGGAGTCGCGCTCGGCGTGCTGGCGCTCGGCGAGACCCTGACACCGGTCATCGCTCTTGGCGTCCTCGCCTGTATCATCGGCGTTGCGGCGATCAACGCCCGGGTACGGTGAACCTGATTTAGGACAAGACGCTTTGTTCTGGGTTTTCCGGCGATGCGCGACCGCGTGCGCCTGGATAGCCGGCCGTCTCACGGCGTTCAGAGGAGCGGTTCACCTCCCGCCTGGCCTACCGGGTTGCAGTTCCTCAAACCGCCACCCAGTCCAACGGTCTCCGGGCCGAATGCGGGACCTCGCGTGTCGGCGCGCCGAAGCGAAAGGCGAACGTCGCCTTGCCGGTATCTTGAGACATCTGCGATACACGCACGGCCCAGCCGTTGTCGCGCCCTAATTGGCGGTCTCTGTCGACCAGTTCCGGCAGCTGGTTCTGCGGATGTCCGGCCAAACCTTCAGCGGTGAGGGCGAGATGGAAACGCTGCCACAGCCGGCCCGCCGCGACCTGCCCGGCCCGGTCGTCGAGATCATCGACCAGGATCACGCCATAGCCCGCACAGGCGGCTACTTGCCGTTCCGTCGAGGCCAACCAGTACCGGCCGGATGTGGCCGCGTCGGGCTTCGGCATCAGCTGTCCGAGCACGGACATCGTCGGCGACAGGCCCGCGGTTGGAATGGAGACGCCATCGCGATGACGCGCGACTTCACGGGCGTTAGCGCGGAACCAGACATGGCCGTCATGGCTCATATCGCTGTCGGCGTTGATCGCCCGGGTCGCCTCGATCACCCCTTGGGCGAATGCCTGTCCAGCCGCGCTGTGTCGATCGATGAGTTCCAGACGCGCGCCGTCGACCTGTCCTGTCAGGGCGAGCACACGCTGCATCACCGCATCCGGAACCGGCCCCTCGGAATACGGCGCCCGGTTTGTGCGCCGCTTTGGCAACGCTTCGAACAGCGGGCTGGAGCGAGGCTCTGACGGCTCTAGCGCCAGCGCGATTCGCCCTGCGCCATCCGGGCCTAATGGCTCGACCAGAACCGGCTTCGGCGTGAACCCCAGGGCGGGCGCCGTGACCTCCGCATTGGCGACGGCGGCGCCCAGACCGATCCACATCTCCCGCCGGTACGGGTCGAATGCGCCGAGATGGCGTTCCGTGTCCGCTTCGATCACCAGGCGATCAGGCGACACGGACACGCGCCAGGGCTGCGTGTTATGCGGGCTCGACGCCAGGATCGCAGCCGCCGCCAAGCCGGTTGGATCGCCAGGCTTCGGATCGGCGAGCGCCGCCCAGGGTTCGAAAGGCGCGTCACCGGCGGTGAGCAATCCCGCGTGCGAGGCGCGCCATCCGACAGCGCCGCCGCCGCCGACCACGAGGACGGCGCCCGACAGCGCGGCGCCCTTCATCACGTTGCGTCGATTCAGCGCCATGGCTCCTAAATCCCTTCCGTTGCCAGTTTCATGCGTCCGGCTTATCGGTACAGCACAGTTCACACCATGCACATTGACTTTAATTCTTTGCCCTCTATGCATTCATGCATGAATAGAGACCGGCAGCGTTCGGATGATCTGGATTGGCGTCTTGTCCGCGCCTTCATTGCCGTCGCTCAGGAGGGCACATTGAGCGCGGCCGCCCGGAAATTGGGCGCCACGCAACCGACGATCGGGCGGCAAATCCGCGAGTTGGAAGAGATCTGCGGCGAGCTTTTGTTTCGTCGGCGGGGCAAATCGCTGGAGGCGACGCCGGCCGCGCTTGCGCTGCGCGCCCGCGCGGAAGACGTCGAAGCATCCGTTGCGTCGCTCAATCAAGCCTTTGTCCGGCTTGGCGATAGCGCGAGCGTGCGTGTCGTGCGCGTTACGGCTCCGACGTTGATCACCGAGCATCTTTTGCCCCGCATACTGCCCGAGATCAGCGCCGAGTTGCCGCGTGCGGAGTTCCACATCCTGCCGTCCGACGCCGTTCTGGACCTTCAAAGACGGCACGCGGATATCGCGTTGCGGCTGACCGAGCCGATGCAACCCGACCTGGTACGCCAGAAGATTGGCCGCATTGATGTGGGACTGATCGCCGCGCGCCGATATATCCAACGCCGCGGCACGCCCAACTCCGTCGCTGATTTTGCGCAGCACGAATTCATCCTACCGACCGACGACACCATGGTGAAAGCCGCGGCGGCGAAGGCGGGGCTGGACAATCTATCCCTTCCGGCCGTCTTTCGGTCCGATGACTTGCGATGCCGCCACGCCATGGTGAAAGAAGGATTGGGAATTGGAGCCGGGCACGACTGGATGCCTCATCAAGACCCCGACCTGATCCGCGTCGCCCCCGGACTTGTAATAAACACGTTGCCGGTTTGGTTGGTTGCGACAGAGGATATCAAGACAAGCCGAACCCTCCGATCCGCCTATGATTTACTTCGGGAAACCGGGCGCGGGGTATTCAAGCAATAGCGCGACCTTGCGGCGCTGGCGCGCGGGATTGGCCGCCCTAAAACGCCCGGGTCGCCTGCTCTAGCCAGGCGCGTGCGTCAGCGCTATCTTCTTCTTTTAGTTGCGGAGAACGATTTGCGCGGTATAGTTGCTAAGCTGGGCGCGATCGGTTTCGGTCAGCAGGCTGGTATCCACCGGACCTACTTTGCTGCAAGCTCTCAAACCGCCACCCAGTCCAACGGTCTCCGGGCCGAGTGTGGGACGTCCCGTGTCGACGCGCCGAAGCGAAAGGCGAAGGTCGCCTTGCCACTGTCTTGAGACATCTGCGACAGCCGCTCCGCCCAGCCGTTGTCGCGCCCCAATTGGCGGTCTCTGTCGACGATTTCCGGCAGCTGGTTCAGCGGATGCCCGGCCAAACCTTCGGCGGTGAGGGCGAGATGGAACCGCTGCCACAGCCGGCCCGCCGCGACCTGCCCCGCCCGGTCGTCGAGATCATCGACCAGGATCAATCCATACCCCGCACAGGCGGCGACTTGCCGCTCCGTCGAGGCCAACCAGTACCGGCCGGATGCGGCCGCATCGGGTTTCGGCATCAACTGTCCCAGCGTGGACATGATCGGCGACAGGCCCGCGGTCAGAATGGAGACGCCATCGCGATGACGCGCGACCTCGCGCTTGTTGGCGCGGAACCAGGCATGGCCGTCCTGGCTCATGTCGCTGTCTGCGTTGATCGCACGGGTCGCCTCAATCGCGCCTTGGGCGAAGGCCTGTCCGGCCACGCTCTGTCGATCGATGAGTTCCAGACGCGCGCCGTCAACCGGTCCTGTCAGAACGAGCACCCGCTGCATCACGGCATCCGGAACCGGCCCCTCGGCATAGGGCGCCCGGTTTGTGCGTCGCTTCGGCAACGCTTCGAACAGCGGGCTGGAGCTAGGCTCTGACGGCTCAAGCGCCAGCGTGATACGGCCCGCGCCATTAGGGCCCAACGGCTCAACAAAAACCGGCTTCGGCGTGAACCCGAGGGCGAACGCCGCGACCTCCGCATTGGCGACAGCGGCGCCCAGACCAATCCACATTTCACGCCGGTACGGATCGAAAGCACCGCGATGGCGTTCCGTGTCCGCTTCGATCACCAGGCGATCAGGCGACGCGAACACATGCCAGGGTTGCGTGTTATGCGGGCTCGATGCGAGTATCGCAGCCGCCGCCAAGCCGATCGGATCGCCAGGTTTTGCATCGGCGAGCGCGGCCCAGGGTTCGAAAGGCGTGTCGTCTGCACTGGCTAGACCCGCGCGCGATGCGCGCCATCCGGCAGCGCCGCCGCCCACGAGGACGACGCCCGACAGCGCGGCGCCCTTCATGACGTTACGCAGGTTCATTGTAATGGCTCCTAGACCCCGACCTGATCCGCGTCGCCCCCGGTCTTGTAATAAACACGTTGTCGGTTTGGTTGGTTGCGACAGAGGATATCAAGACAAGCCAAACCCTCCGATCCTCCTATGATTTACTTCGGGAAACCGGGCGCGGTGTATTCAAGCAATAGCGCGACCTTGCGGCGCTGGCGCGCGGGATTGGCCGCCCTAAACCGCCCGCGTCGCCTGCTCTAGCCAGGCGCGTGCGTCGGCGTCCTCTTCGTCTGTCAGTTGCGGGGCGACTTTGGCGCGGGTCTCGGCGTGGTAGTCATTGAGCCAGGCGCGTTCGTCTTCGGTCAGCAGGCTGACATCGACCAGATTTAGGTCGATGGGCGCGAAAGTGATGGTCTCGAATCCGTACAGGCGTTTGTCGCCTTGGCCCTGTCCTTCCAGCGCGACAACGACCACCAGGTTTTCGATGCGGATGCCATAGGCGCCCGTCTTGTAATAGCCAGGTTCATTCGAGAGGATCATGCCGGGTTGCAGCGCCTGGTTCCCGCCTTTGGCGATGCGCTGCGGCCCTTCATGCACGTTCAGATAGCTGCCGACGCCGTGCCCGGTGCCATGGTCGAAATCGAGCCCGACATCCCAAAGATGCTGGCGCGCGAAACTGTCGATCTGGGCGCCGTTGACGCCCTCCGGGAAACGCGCGCGAGCGATGGCGATATGCCCTTTTAAGACGCGGGTGAACCGGTCCTTCATCTCATCGCTCGGCGCGCCGATGGCGACAGTGCGCGTGATGTCGGTCGTGCCATCGAGATACTGACCACCGGAATCGACGAGATAGAGCTCGCCCGGCTGCAGCGCTCGGTCGGTCTTCTCGGTCACGCGGTAATGCACGATGGCGCCATCGGATCCGGCGCCGGAAATCGTATCGAAACTGAGGTCCGTGATCTTGTCGTCCTGGAAGCGAAACGCTTCGAGCCGGTCGGCGGCGGAGATTTCGGTGGCCCCGCCTTTCGGCGCCTCACGGTCGATCCAGGAGAGGAAGCGGCTGACCGCCGCGCCGTCGCGGCGATGCGCCGCGCGCGTCCCGTCCAGTTCGACCGGGTTTTTCAGCGCCTTCGGGAGCAGACACGGGTCGTCCCCCTCGACAATCGTGGCGCCGGCCTCGCTCAGCGCGTCGAACACCTTGCGCGCGGTATGGGCCGGGTCGGCGAGGACCTTCGCACCGGCCGCGCCAAGGGCCGCCAAACCATCCAGAAACGCGTCGAAATCCTCGACCGAAACGCCGTTGCCCAGATGCTCGCGTAGGCCGGGCGCCAGTTTGCGCTGGTCGATATACCAGGCCACCGTGCCGTCCTGGCGCAGGATCGCAAAAGACAGCGGTAAGGGACAATGGCCGACATCGCCGCCGCGCGCGTTCAACAACCAGGCGATGGAATCGCTGGCGGTGATCACCGCCGCGTCGACGCCCTGCTCCGTCAGGCTCTCGCTTAGCCGCGCCCGCTTGTCCGCCGAGCTTTCCCCGGCATAACGTAGATCATGCGGCCGCACCGGCGCGATCGGAGGCGCCGGTTGATCGTCCCAAACAGTGTCAATCGGGTTCTCAGCGAGCGGAACCAGATGTACGCCCGCTTTCTCGGCCGCCGCCTGCAGCCGGGCGCCGCCCGATTGCGTGTGCAGCCACGGATCGAAACCGATCCTAGCGCCGTTCTCGAACGCTTCGGCCAGATAGTCTGCCATCGGTTCGCTGATCAGGTGGCGCGGCGTGAAACGGTCGGTATCGACCTGGTCTCTCACCTGCAGCGTATACCGGCCGTCGATGAAGATCGCCGCTTGGTCCAGTCCGACGACGGCCGCGCCCGCCGACCCGGAGAAGCCGCTGAGCCAATGCAGCCTGTCGGCTCGGACCGGCAGATACTCGCCTTGAAACTCGTCGGTGCGGACGATGATGAACCCGTCCAGGCCCAGTGCACGCAGCTGATCGCGCAGCGCGTCCAGCCGCTCAGGCGGGGCCGGGCCGTCGGTGAAGCCCGGATCGACGCTCTTGGCGACGGCGTCGCGATGGGCGCGCAGGGCCGCCCGCGCCGCGTCCGGCAGGTCGGGGTCGATCAGGTCGATCCAACCGTCATCGCGCGGCGCCGGCGCGGCGATCAGCCCGGCCATCAGATCGGCGAAAGACGCCTCATCCAGGGCGACACCAGCGCGGCGCAGCGCTTCCAGGGTTTCGGCGGCGGTCATGGGTCGGGCTCCTCTAGCAACGGTGGACTACAGGTAAGCAGCCGCGCCGGTTCGGGCAACAACGAACCGGCGGGCGCGCCGAATTCCAGCGGCGCGGACACGCCCTGCCTCGATTGACACGCGATGGCCTGATCTGCACTGTTTTCGGAATAACATAGGAGGAAACCGAGATGCCGAGCATGGACGACGTGTTGACAAAAGCGGTCGCCGACGGCGACGCACCCTTTTTGGTCGCCATGGCGGGCCGCGCCGATGGCGTCTTCTATTCGGGCGCGGCCGGCCAAGCGGCGGCGGACCGGGCGGCCGGCGAAGACACGGTCTTTCGCATCTTTTCAATGACCAAAGCGATCGGGTCGCTCGCGGCGATGATCCTGATCGACCGCGGCGAGATCTCGATGGAGACGCCAGTCGCCGACATCCTGCCCGCTTGGAATGACCTTCAGGTCCTGGACGGTTGGGACGGCGACACGCCGGTGCTGAGATCGCCGAAGGCCGCCGCGACGCTCCGGCATCTGGCGACTCACACCAGCGGACTGGAATATGAGTTCTGGAACCCGGATATGGCCAAGTATCTGGAGGTCACCGGGGCGACGCCGATCCTGTCCGGGTCCAAGGACGGGTTGATGAATCCGATGATGACCGATCCGGGCACACGCTGGGGCTATGGCCCGAACATCGACTGGCTTGGGCTCGCGGTTGAGGCGGTTTCCGGCCGCTCGATCGTGGATTTCTGCCAGGCGGAGATTTTCGACCCGCTCGGCATGTCGGACACGGCGTTTGAACCAGATGCGCTGACAGACCGATTGGCGGACGTCTCCATCCGCGGCGAAGACGGCCAATTCGGCCCCTTCGATATCGCGCCGCCGCCGAAGCCTGAAGTCTACGGCATGGGCCACGCGCTCTACGGCACCGCGCCGGACTATTTGACCTTCCTGCGCATGGTGCTGAACAAGGGCCAGTTGAGCGGCGCCCGGATCTTGTCGGAGGCGGCGATGGACCAAATGCTGGCCAACCAGATGCGCGGCTTGACCTTCCGCCGCATGGTGACGGCCGCGCCGCCCCTGACCGCGGATGTGGTGCTGCCCGAGGGTACGAGCCACAGCTTCGGCTTCGTGCGGTTTGAGGCGGATGTGCCCGGCGGCCGGCGCGCGGGTTCGCAATCCTGGGCCGGGGTCTGCAACACGCATTATTGGGTCGATCCGGCCTCTGACGTCGCCGCCGTATTGATGACCCAGTCTCTGCCTTTTGTGGAAGAGCCGTATATGCGGACATATCGCGCCTTTGAAGAGGCGGTGTATGCCGGCCTGTGACCCCAACTAAGGGCGCGCCTGCGCGCCTGAAGGGGTTCGCCCGGCGGCGATCATGCGGTCGGATCCCATCGTAATGACCAATCACTGACAAGGACCCGCGCCGGTTCGGTCGGCCGCGCGCCGTCGGACGCGCTTGCCAAGAGCGTGAGGGGCGGCGACGCTTCCAGGCAAGACTGACCCCGTCCACCATCCGTCAGGAGAAGCCCGATGCTCGATATCTTACGCCACATGGTTCCGGACGGTCCAAAGACCGTCGGACCCTTTCATCACGCCGTCAGCGCCGGCGACTTTCATTTCATCACCGGTCAGATGCCGACCGCGCCCGACGACCCGACGCACATCGTCGAGGGCGGGATCGAGGCGCAGACGCGCCGGGTGATGGACAATCTGAAACTGGTGCTCGATGGCTTGGACAGCGGTTTCGACCGCGTCGTCTTCGCCCGGGTCTATCTGGTGAATTTCCAGGATTTCGATCGGATGAACGCGATCTACAGATCCTATTTCCCCGAAGGCGGCTTGCCGGCGCGGACCTGCATCGGCGTGACAGGCCTGGCTGTCGGCGCGTTGGTGGAGATCGACCTGATCGCCGCGCGGTAATGGCCGCAATTTGTCACTTTTTAGAGACTTATTGGGCGCGCCATGCAAGATGCGCAAGGCTGAGCTGCAAAAGGCGCACTGGTTTGTGTTTGGGCGCACCGCAATATTCTCAGCCAAGGGCGCGATAGACACTGATCGGTGACAAGCCGGCGACACGATCGAGCCCGGACCCCTGTTTAACCTTTTTTTTGTTTTTGGAGCACCCCCGAAATGTCCGATGTAACCGTCGCCTCCGCCTTTGGCGGCCGCCATGGCGGCCTTGGCGCAACCCTGTTCCGCGCCATCGCGCGCGCCTTTGAAAAGCGGGCGGTCAGAAACGCCATCCGTGAATTGAACGCCCTGGATGACCGCCAGCTAGACGATATCGGCCTCAGCCGCGCCGATCTCTATGAGTGGGCGGAAACCGGCGTACGGCCGCGTTCTACGCTGCGGTGACATGCGGCGACGCCGCTGGGGAAGGCAACCAATTGTAAGAAGCGAGGTCCGCACGGTCCTCGCTTTTTGCATTTCAGGGTAGGCGTCGGCCGCCGCGCCTCAAACACAGCGTCGCCCAACCCTCGATCACATGCCGGGTCTCGAGCCGAAATCCGTTGCGGCGATAGGCGGCGAGCACGCCTGTCTGCTGATCGGCGCGCAGACCGGACAGGATCAACCGCCCGTCCTTCGCCGTCACACGGGCGATGTCCTGCGCCAGGGCCCGCAGGGGGCGGGCCAGCATATTCGCAATCACCAGATCGTAAGGTCCGCCGCGCCGCAGCGCCGGCGCCGCCAGACCATCGGCCTGAACGAGCCGCAAGGCGCCCGCCAACCGGTTGCGCCCGGCGTTGGCGCGCGCGACCGCCACCGCATCCGGATCGATGTCAGACCCCAACACAGTCGCGCCGCGCCAAGCCAGCACGCTGGCCATGGCGAGAACCCCGGTGCCGCAGCCGAGATCGAGAATGCGCTTTGGGGCCCGGCGGCGTAGGGCCAGACTGTCGATCTGCAACAAACAGCCCAGTGTCGTGCCATGTTCGCCCGTGCCGAAGGCCATGCCGGCGTCGAGCATGATCGGCCAGGCCCCGGGCGGCGGGGGCGCGGGATCGTGCGAGGGATGCAGATAAAAGCGGCCGGCGCGGATCGGTTGGAAACTTTTCTGATTCTCGGCCACCCAATCGATCGCCGGCAACGGCTCTAAGATGAAGTCCGGCGCAGGAATATAGGCGGCGAGCGCGCCCTCGATGACCGCCTCGTTCACATGGTCATAGCGCGGCGCGCCGTCGGTATAGAGCTCGATGATCCAAGACTCGCGGCCGTTTTCCAGCGGTCGGATGAAACTGCTTACCACCCCGCCGAACCGCTCCAAGGCCAGCTCCATCGTCGCCACCGCGGAGGGGTTCGGCACCATCAGGCTGATCTTGTGCGGACCCGGAATGGGCATGGGACGGCGCTGGCGCTCAGGCGCGCTCGACAAAGCCGGCGACGACGCGTTTGGTCCCGGCCTTGTCGAACTCGATGGTCAGATTGTCGCCGTCAATCCCGACCACGGTGCCGGGTCCGAACTTCTGGTGGAAGCAGCGCTCGCCCTCGCCGAAATCATGGCCGGAGACCTCGATTGCTTCCGCCTTGCCGTCGATCACCAACGGGCCGGCGCTGCCCGGCCCGCGCTGTCGCAGGCGTCGCCAGCCTGGGCCGCCGGACTCGCTGCGATAATCGGTCGGGTCGATATCGGCCGGATTGTAGCGCCCACCGCCTGAGACCCCGCCTATGGCCCCGCCTGAAGCTCCGCTGGCGAATCCGCCCGCATAGCCGCCGCCATACAAAAAGGCGGCGCGCTCCTCCGCCGCGCCGCCGCCGATCCCCGCATAGACGCCCCGGTCGCTGAGCATCTCCACATGATCTTGCGGCAATTCGTCGATGAAGCGCGAGGGGATGGCGCTCGACCATTGGCCATGAATCCGGCGGTTCGCGGCGAAGGAGATATGCGCCTTCTTCTTGGCCCGCGTGATCCCGACATAGGCCAGTCGGCGCTCCTCCTCGAGGCCGGCCAGTCCGTTCTCGTCCATGGTCCGCTGACTGGGGAACAGACCTTCCTCCCAGCCCGGCAGGAAAACCAAATCGAACTCCAACCCCTTGGCCGCATGCAGCGTCATCAGGCTGATCTGAGGCCCTTCGGTCCGTTGTTCGTTCTCCATGACCAAGCTGACATGTTCAAGGAATTCGCCGAGCGACTCGAAATCCTCCATGCCGACCAAGAGTTCCTTGAGGTTTTCCAGCTTGCCGGCCGCCTCGGGCTTCTTCGAGGTCCGCCACAGGTCGGTATAGCCGCTCTCTTCAAGCACGGTTTCGGTGAGTTCGATATGCGGCACGCCCTCGGCCATCGCCCGCCAGCGTTCGAAATCATCCATGATTTTCGCCAAGGCGGTGCGGGCGGCAGGCTTCAGATCATCCGTCGCGGTAAGCCGGCGGGCGGCGACATACATCGGCTGCGCCGTCGCGCGCTGAAAGTCGTGGATGGCCTGAAGCGTCGTTTTACCGATCTTGCGCGCCGGCTTGTTGATGATTCGCTCCAGCGCCAAATCGTCGGCCGGCTGGGCGATGACGCGCAAATAGGCGATGGCGTCGCGGATTTCTTCCCGCTCGTAGAAGCGGGCGCCGCCGACCACTCGATAGGGCACGCCCAGTGTGATCATCCGCTCCTCAAACTCGCGGGTCTGGAAACCGGCGCGCACCAGGATCGCCATTTCCGACAGGGAGACGCCCTTGCTCTGCGCCGCCTCGACCTCTTCGCCGACCAGCCGCGCCTCTTCCTCGCCGTCCCAGACGCCGCGCACGAAGACCGGCTCGCCCGCATCCGCCTCGGTCCAGAGCGTCTTGCCCAGCCTTCCTTCATTTTTAGCAATCAGGCCGCTGGCGGCGCCGAGAATGCTGGGGGTCGAGCGGTAGTTGCGCTCCAACCGGATCACCGCGGCGCCCGGGAAATCCTTCTCGAAGCGCAGGATGTTGCCGACCTCAGCCCCGCGCCAGCCATAGATCGACTGATCGTCATCGCCGACGCAGCAGATATTTTTCTCTTTCCGCGCCAACAACCGCAGCCAGAGATATTGGGCGATGTTGGTGTCCTGATACTCGTCGACCAGGATGTAGCGGAACAGCCGGTGATACTGCTCCAAGACATCGTCATGCTCGGTGAAGATCGTCAGATTGTGCAGCAACAGATCGCCGAAATCGCAGGCGTTCAGCGTGGTCAGCCGCTCTTGATATTGGCGATAGATATCAACCGCTTTGCCGTTGGCAATCTCGCCTGCGTCCGACGCGTTCACCCGGCCCGGCGTCAGGCCCTTATCCTTCCAGCGCTGGATCACATGGATCAGCATGCGCGCCGGCCAGCGCTTGTCGTCGATATGCTCGGCCTCAAGGATCTGCTTCAGCAAGCGGATCTGGTCGTCCGTATCGAGAATGGTGAAGCTGGATTTCAACCCAACCAGCTCCGCATGCCGCCTGAGGATGCGCGCGGCCAGCGCGTGAAAGGTGCCAAGCCACATCCCCTCGGTCGCATGGCCGATCAGGTCTGAGACCCGCTCGCGCATCTCGCGCGCCGCCTTGTTTGTGAACGTGACGCAGAGGATCTGATAGGGCCGCGCCCGACCGACATGGATCAGATGGGCGAGCCGGGTCGTCAGCACCCGCGTCTTGCCGGTCCCCGCCCCGGCCAGTACCAGCACAGGCCCGTCCAGCGTATTCACCGCCTCGCGCTGCGCCTCGTTCAGGCCGTCGAGCCAGGGCGGCGGCGCGGCCGCCATCGCCGCGCTGGGCGCATGGGCGGGCGCCGGCCCGCTGGGCGCGGCCGGGTAGGACACATCGTCCAAAGCGAACGGGTCCGCCGCCAGCGGATCGTCTGAAAAAGCGCCTGACATGATGCTTCTAGTATAGCGAGTCGCAGAAGGCGCAGCCAATCCTCGCGACCGTCTCGCCCGCAAAATGGCGCCGGCGGCGCGTGCGGTAATCCGTCCGGGCTACTGTCGCGGTATATTTATATGAGGGGAGACACAACGGGACGAGGCGACGCGATGATATTGACCACGAATCGGCGAACGGCGATGACCCTTGCCGGCCTGTCGCTCGCCCTGGCGGTCTTCTCCTCGACGCCGCTCCCGGCCAAAGCCCAAGACGCTGAACCCATAACCGATCCCAGGGCCGCGATCGTTACGGTTCAGACCGTGGTGCCGGGCGACGCCCGCACCGCGCGCACCCTGGGCCAGACCCGCCTGGGTAGCGGCGTGATCATCGATTCGAGCGGCCTGATCCTGACCATCGGCTATATCATGATGGAGGCCAGCGGGATCACCGTCACGATGGCGGACGGGCGCGCCGAGCCGGCGCGGGCGGTCGCCTATGATCATCAATCCGGCTTCGGGCTGGTTCGGTTGCTGCGTCCGCCTGAAGCGGTGACGCCGATCCGGTTCGGCGATTCCAACGATATGGATGTCGAAGCCTACGCCGTCGTGTTCAGCGGCGGCATGACGGGACCGACAGCAACGCCCGTCCAGATCGTCGGGCGCCGGTCTTTCGCCGGCTATTGGGAATATCTGCTGGAAGAGGCGATCTTCTCCTCGCCCCCAGCCCCGATGTTCGGCGGCGCGGCGATGCTGGACGCGGCCGGTCGGCTTGTCGGCGTCGGCAGTCTGGTCGTGCCGGACGCGGCAGGGCCGAACAGCCGAACCCCCGGCAACATGTTCGTGCCGATCAACGATTTGAAGCCGGTGCTGGGCGAACTTTTGGAGAGCGGCCGGCGCGAGGCCGATCTGGCCCCCTGGCTTGGCGTCATCACGCAGGAGGTCCAGGGCCATGTCGTTGTGCTGTCCGCATCCGAGGACGGCCCGGCGGCCAAAGCCGGGATCGAACGCGGCGACGTGATCGCCGCCGTCGACGGCGCGGGCGTGGACGGCATGGAGGATTTTCTGCGCAAGGTGCGCGACTTGGGTCCGGCGGGCGTCACCGCGCCGGTGACCATCCTTAGGCGCGGCGAGGGCGTTATTCAGCGCGACGTTCAGACCATGGATCGCAGCGACTGGCTGCGCCTGAACCCCACCAACTGAGTCGAAGCCGAGTGAGGCATAGCGGCGCTTACCCGCGCGCTTCCAGGACCGATTTGTGATAGGCGACCAGAACGTCGCGCTCATGCAACACGCCGATCAGGCGCATGGTGCGTATGCCGTCGACGACAGCGATGTGACCGTCGCTCTCGGATTCCAGAAGCGCCAGCGCTTTTTCGAGATCGTCGGCGGCGCAGACGACCGGCGGCCGCTCGCGCAGCACATCGCCCGCCAGCATCATATTGTCATAGGCGTCGTTGAACGCCATTTCCGACAGATCAGGCAGGGTCACCGTCCCCGCCAACCGGTTCTCCTCGTCCACGACGAACAGCTCGCCATAGGGAACGCCGACCAGTTTCCTGCGCACCTCTTCAAGATCGGCCCGCTTGGAGACCGTGACATAGTCTCGCCGCATAATGTCGGCGACCAGACGCGACCGCATCAGCACATCCTCGCGGCCGCCGCTCAGATCGACGCCGCGCTGCGCCAACTGCCAGGAGAAGAATGAGTGGCCATAGGCGTTATGGGTGATCTGCGAGGCGATGACCGTCGCAATCATCACGCCGATCGTCAGCTCGTAGTCGCCGGTCAATTCGAAAACCATCAGGATCGTGCTGATCGGCGCGCCGAGAACGGCGCCGGCCACCGCCCCCATCCCGACCAGCGTGTAGGCGCCGTGGCCGGAGGACAGCACCGGTTGAAACTCCGTGGCGACGACGCCGAAGGCGCCGCCGATCATCGCGCCGATATAGAGCGAGGGTGAGAACACGCCGCCCCCGGCGCCGCTGCCCAAAGTCACGGCCGTGGCCGCCGTTTTGGCGATCGCCAGAATAATCAGCATCTCAAACGCCAGCGTCTCCTTCAGCGCCTGATCCGTCGCCTCATAGCCGACGCCGAGAATATGCGGCAGACCCAGCCCGGCCAGGCCGACCGCCAATCCTCCCAGGGCCGTCTTGCCGTAGATCGGGATCTTGATCCGGTCGAAGACCGAACGCGACACGCCGACCGACCAGATGAAAGAGACCGCGGCCAACGCGCTGACGACGCCGAGGATTGCGAAGGCGGGAAACTCCCAGAAGGATTCGATCCCATGCGGCGGGATGATGAAGGCCGGGAAATCGCCGAAATAGATCCGGCTGATGATCGTGCCGGTGACGGACGCGATCACCACCGGCGCGAAGGCGCCCAGCGCGTAGTTCCCCATCACCACTTCCAACGCGAAGAACACCCCGGCGATCGGGGCGTTGAACGAGGCCGCCACCCCGGCCGCGACGCCGCAGCCCAGCAGGGTCTGGCGCGCCGACCGGTCGAGCCGCAGGACGTTCGAGACGAGGCCGCCAAGACAGGCCGCCAAATGCACGACCGGCCCTTCCCGACCCGACGAGCCGCCGCTCGCCAGGGTCAGCGCGCTGACCAAGGCCGCCATGAAGCCGGTGCGAACCTGGACCTGACCGCCCTTCACCAATTCCGCCTCGATCACGTCGGCCACGCCATGGGCGCGCCGTCCGGGCAGGAAGAAATGGATTAAGAGGCCGACGAGCAGCCCGCCGCCTGTCGTGGCCGCCACAACGCGCCAAGCGGGAACGGTCTCAAGCCCGCTCTGAAAATATTCTGAGGAAAAACCGAAGAAGCCATATTGGAACAGGCTGATCGCTTCCCGAAATGCGATGGCGCCGCCGGCGCCGAGCGCGCCGACGCCGACGGCCAGCGTCGTCAACACGATTTGCTCGTGCCGTCCGATCCGACCGATTCGCTTGGCGATGTGTCCGGCTTTGACCAACGGGCCGCTCCGCCCAAGGAGACGCGCGCGCCATCCGCCCACGCTCAATCTTCGTTTACTGCAGGCGGATCAAATATTCAATTTCATGAAGGGGTTGGGATAAGGATCTGCTCGAGTCGGCCCGGCGACATGCGCCGTTGTTCAACTGGCGATCGCAGCTTCCTCCATCTGGGATTCCAGCACGACCTGATTGCGGCCGTTCCCCTTGGCGAAATAGAGGCCGGCGTCCGCGCGCTGCACCATATCGGACACCATATCGCCCGGTCGATACAACGCGACGCCAAGAGACAGGGTGATGTTGCCCATCGATTCGCCCGTGGTCCGGTTCCGGATCTGTTTCGACGAAACGGTTGAACGCACGCGTTCGCAAATGCGCGCCGCTTCTTCGGAACTGACCTTCGGCATGATCAGGGCGAATTCCTCGCCGCCGTAGCGCGCGGCCGTTTCGCCCTCGCGCACACTGTTGGCCAATATCTTCGCCACCAGCTTGAGCACCTGATCGCCGGTTTGGTGCCCGTATGTATCGTTGAACTTTTTGAAGAAATCGATATCCGTCAAAGCCAGCGTTAGCGGCTCGCCGGTCCGTTTCGCATCCTCGATGGCCCTCTCGATGCTGATATCGAACATCTTACGGTTCGCGATGCCGGTCAGCCCGTCGGTCAGAGCCTCTTTGCGCACCTCATCCAGATTCTGCTGCAGGCTGACGATTTCATTCGATGAGATTTCCAGCCGCTTTTGAAGCTCTGCGTTCGAGGACTGCATCTTCTGCGCTTCGCGCGCCAGCGACTTCATGGCCTCGGTGATGGATTCCAGGCCCGGGTCCTGAGCCAGTCCTTTCAAGTTCTCCTGCAGCGCGCTTTCGAAATTCTCAGCGTCCCCGGCAGCATCCGCCAAGGTCAGCAGAACGTCCGCGAGCTCCTCGCTGATCTTCACCCCGGTTTGCCGGATTACCTGCTCTTCGCGCGCATCCGTGAAGAAATCCGCGTAAAGCCGTCGGGCCATTTGAATGGAGACGCCGCCTTGTTTCTCCTGCAACAGCTCGATCGTCTCCGACAGGTCCGGATAGCGGCCGCTGAGATACGCATACCAAACCGTGAAATTGTTCGGCGTGGCCGGCAGCTCAAGCGTCGCCAAAGCTGCGATGACGCGCTCTGCGCAGTTTTGCGCCGCCTTGAGGTTTTCGGAAAAATTCACTGGCTCACCCTCCGCCAGTCGCTCGAAGCGATATTCCTGGCGTTGCACAGCCACAGACCCGTCGGCTCATAGACGACAATATGCAGCTTTCATGTTCCACAGTATGGAAATACCGTTCGGCGCTCAACCCAAATCATACCCTAGTTCGCGTCCGCTCGGCGCCCGGAACCGCAGCAATGAGGGCGTTGCAGAGCGATTCGCAAACGGCTTTGCTCAGAACCAGTCGCCCTTGGTCGCAATCGACCGCGCAACAGTCTTGGGCGGTTCGATGCTTTGATGCGTTTCGGCGAGCGCCGCCAATTTGGCGAGGTTCTCAGCCGGAATCTGCGCGACGCGGCGCGACTCCATATCGACATAGAGGCTTAGGCACTCGTTGGTCGCGGCGAGATAGCCTTCTTCCGCATGATACATCGCGTGGATATAGCGCAGCCGCTTGTCGTCGAAGCCGAGAAGCTGGGTCGTGAAGACCAAGGGCGCCCCCTGAAACACCTCGCGCACATAGCTCACATTCATCTCGGCGGTGAAAGTTGAGCCGCCGCAGGATTTCAGATGCCGAGCGCCGAGATCAATGCGATCAAGCAAATGATCCGTCGCCAAATCGAACGCAACGACATAATAGCCGACATTCATATGGCCGTTATAATCGATCCACGCCTCCTGGACCGTGGTCTGACAGCCGAAAAACAGGCGTGGATCAACCGATAGAGCCACAAAACCCTCCTCAAATGGGCGTTTGCGTACATATCCCAGCCTCCTTCCGGGCCGGAACGCATCGCGTCAACGCCGGACCATGGGGCCGGCGACCAAGCCCCTACAACAGAGACATTATTGCAACACTCCGTCAAAAACAGCCGTCCCGGCGGCGTCGACGGGAGCGAGTCTATAGTAGCGGCGAATACAGCGTGATACCCCTACCCTTCGAAAAGAATGGTCGTTCTTAGCACATCACGTGCGTCCGGATCGCTGAGGCGGGCGTATGAAAGAATGATCCGCGCCGATCTTCGGCGCGGATCATGTTGTGGACGGTCAGGCTAGACAAACCCGTCTGGAATCGATCAAACGGGGCGCGCGTTGGTAACGATTTGGTAGTGCCTTTGGGGCTAGAATACAGAAATCGGGTTGTTACGGTCCTGTCGTCTTCGGGGGACGGACGGGGTCAGCAGGGCGGGTTCTGGGTTTTGAGAGCGGCGATATCAGTAATGCGTGACTTTGACTTGAAACGGTTTTTTCTCGCCGCCTTTCTTGCGGTCGGTCTTATCGGTTGCGCCGCCGCCCCGGTTCAGGACGGCGACCTGACCGAAGATGAACTGGCCGAATTCGAAGACGTCAACGATCCGATTGAAGGCTTCAATCGAGCGGTCTTCCAAATCAATCTGCTGATCGACAAAGTCATTCTACGGCCGATTTCGGCGGCCTATGGCGAACTGCCCGACGGCCTGCGCGACACGGTGCGGAACTTCCTGCGCAACCTGCGCACCCCTGTGATCCTGGCGAACAATCTGCTGCAAGGCGATTGGGAGGGCGCACAGAATACGACAGGGCGGTTCATCGTGAACACCAGCATTGGGCTGGGCGGGTTGATCGACATCGCCGACCATGAAGGCAAAGGCATTCCCTTCCGAGACGAGGATTTCGGCCAGACTTTAGCGGTCTGGGGCGCGGGCGAGGGTCCGTATTTGATGCTGCCGCTTCTGGGCCCCTCGAACGTCCGCGACACGGCGGGCATCGTGGTCGATTATTTCCTCGATCCGTTCAATTGGTGGGAGCGGAATTCCGACGACGGCACCGCGACGACGATTGTTTGGTCCCGGCGCATTATGGAAGCCATCGATTCGCGCTCAAGGAATTATCAGACCTTGGAAGATCTCGAGGAAACGTCTCTCGATTTCTACGCCGCTGTGCGAAGCCTGTATCGGCAACAGCGTGAAAACATGATCCTGAACCAAGACGTTGATGTCGATATCAACAAGAATGAGGATTTTGATTTCGACATAGACGATGGCGGCGACTCCGCCCAATCGGCTCAGTTGGACTTCGAGATTGACGATGTGATCGAGCCGACGGTCGCCCCGCCTGCGGATTAGGCGGTCGCGATGGCGTCGAGGCTGTTTCGTCTGTGCAGGACATCAGCACTCAGCCGAGCGCTTTGCACGGCGCTGCTCTCTTTCTTCCTGGCGACGAACAGCGCCGCCGCAACGGAAACTCCAGAAGAGTTTATCGAACGCCTCGCCCAGGACGCGATCACTTTCCTAACCGACAAATCAATACCGGCCGAAGTGCGAAACGAGAATTTCCGCTCGATGCTGCGCAGCGCCTTTGACGTGGATCGTGGCACGCGCTTCCTGCTTGGACCGTTCCAACGCCGGGCGACGGAAGAGGAATTGGCGGCCTTTCGGCAGGCGCTGGAGGACAACCTCGTCGAAACGTACGCGTGGCGTTTCACCCAATATAAGGGCCAGGAATATCGCATTGTCGGGGCGCGCGACGGGCCGCGTGGCGCGAAGGTCGTCCAGTCGACTGTCGCCCTTAATGAGGGGGAAGCGCCCGTTGTTATCGAATGGGTTGTGAACGACACCGATGATGGTTGGCGGATCTTCGATATCCAGGTCGAAGGACTGTCCCTGCTGGTCACCCAACGCGACGAATATGTGTCGGTGATCCGACGGAACGGCGGGCGAGTCTCCGCACTCATTGACGCGCTTAAAAGACAAACCGCCGTCTTGAAACGCAAATCCAGTCGCGAAGCCGAAAAGATCAACTGAGGCGCGCCAGCCGACCCGGATCAGGCGCTACGCCCTTCTTCATCGGGCGTTTCCAGAACCGCCTGCATGGCCGCGATCAACGGCTCGATCGCGCCGCGCGCCACACCGGTCTCAAGGCCAAGATGCGCCGCATACGCGCGGAGATTCAGTCGCGCGACGCCGGATCTTTCGGCGTTCTTGGCGTTCTTGCCCGGTAGGCTCTCCAGAGACCGATATAGGACATCCTGCGCCAGCCTTTCCGATTCGAGCTCCGCCTGTTTCACGAAGTCGCGTAAATCAGCGGTCATGCCGCTTGGGAAGGGCCCGATCGTCTCTTTCAACCGGCGGCGAATAGCCCGCAGCGGCTCGATCGTCTCGTCCCGCCAGCCAGCCAAGAGTTTGTCCGACTTTGCAATCGCCGCCGCGTCGATCCGGATGCCGAGATAACCGAGCCAGGCGCAAAGCAGTACGAGGTTCACATCGCCGCCATGCCGGTCCTGAAAGGCGAGACAGGCCGAGGCGACGCCGGGCGCGGCATAGACGCGCAGCGAGAAGTCCCAGAACGGGTTGGCCGCCCTCGCGCCGCCCAGGTCGATCCCATCGGCGTCAGATGCGGGGCTTTCGTCGGGCATGTCGGGTCATCCCTTCCATCGCTGCAAGCGGCGAGATATCGCGGTCGAAACCGCCCTTTCCCCGCCTTCGAACGTGATATATTCCGCCTTCTGTGGGAAGGTAGGGATAGCCCATCAGCGGGGCGTCGAAACGGATGGTGATCAGGCGTGGAATACCAGGATGAGCAGCAGATCCAGGCGCGAATCGAGGCGCTGACGATCGAGCATCGCGATCTGGACGACGTGATCGATCGGGTGTCGGAAGAAGCGCCCTTCGATCAATTGCGGGTCCAGCGCCTGAAGAAAAGGAAACTCGCCCTGCGGGACGAGATCGCGCGTCTCGAAGCCTTGCTGATCCCGGACATCATCGCCTGACCCCCTTATGCATCCGGCGCCCTCTGGTGCGCTCCCTGCGCGTCGGATTGCTTTGACTCCGCGCCGCCCTATACTCCCGCGCTTCGATCGTGGGTGTGAAAGGAAACCCTGGTGACCGCGAGCAACGGAGAGCCGGATGTCGGCGTGATCATGGGCAGTCAATCCGATTGGCCGACGATGAAATACGCCTGCGACACGCTCGCGGCGCTGGGCGTCGTCCATGAGGCGCGAATCGTCTCCGCCCACCGGACGCCGAAACGCCTGGTCGACTATGCCGAATCGGCGCGCGAACGCGGATTGAGCGCGATCATCGCCGGGGCTGGCGGCGCCGCCCACCTGCCCGGCATGACCGCGTCGATGACGCCGCTGCCGGTCTTCGGCGTACCGATCGAAAGCAAAGCCTTGTCGGGTCAGGACAGTCTTCTCTCCATCGTTCAGATGCCCGCAGGCGTCCCGGTCGGTACGCTCGCCATCGGCAAGGCGGGGGCGATCAATGCGGCGCTGCTGGCCGCCGCCATACTCGCCCTGCGGAACGAGGATGTTCGAAACGCGCTCGATGCTTGGCGGGCGCGCCAGACCGAGTCCGTGGCCGAGGCCCCGTCGGATGACGCGTAGCCCCCATGCCGCCTGACTCAGCGATCGATTCCGCACGCGGCGCGATCGCGCCCGGCGGCGTTTTGGGCGTGCTGGGCGGCGGCCAATTGGGCCGAATGACGGCGCAGGCTGCGGCGCGGTTGGGCTACCGGACGGTGATTTTCGAACCGCAGGCGGCGTGCCCCGCCGCGCAGGTCGCCCCGCATATCCAAGCGGACTATGGCGACGAGGCCGCGCTTGAACGCTTCGCCGCGCGCGTCGACGCCGTGACGCTGGAGTTTGAGAACGTGCCGGTCGCGGCGCTGGACTTTCTGGCCGACCGCGTTCCGGTGCGTCCGGGACATACGGTCCTGGCGACGGCGCAGGATCGTGTTGTGGAAAAACGCTTCCTGAACGAGGCGGGCGTGGAGACCGCGCCTTGGGCCGAAGTCACTGATCGCGCCAGCCTGGACGCGGCTTTGGCGGAGATCGGCCTGCCGTCCGTGCTCAAGACCTGCCGCATGGGCTATGACGGCAAAGGGCAGGCGATGCTGCGGGCCGATATGGATGCGGACGCGCTCAGCGCAGCCTGGGAATCGCTTGGCGGCGTGCGCTGCATCCTAGAGGGGTTCGTCGATTTCAGCTGCGAACTGTCGGTGATCGCCGCGCGCGGAACCGACGGCGCCGTCGCCTTGTTTCCCCCCGTCATGAACGAACATCGCAATCATATCCTGCACCGGACCATCGCGCCGGCGCCGTTGGACGCCGGCCTGATCGACAAGGCCGAAGAAACAGCGCGGAGAGCGGTCGAGGGCTTGGACGTCACAGGCCTGTTGGCGGTCGAAATGTTTGCGACGCCTGACGGCCGGATCCTGGCGAACGAGATCGCGCCCCGGCCGCACAATTCAGGCCATTGGACCCTGGACGCCTGCGTCACCGATCAGTTCGAGCAATTGGTGCGCGCGGTGATGGGATTGCCATTGGGGGGGACCGACGTGCTGTATCCGGCGGAAATGACTAACCTGATCGGGGACGAAGCGGCGGACTGGCCTGCGATTCTGGCGGACCCGAACGCCAAGCTGCATCTCTATGGCAAATCGGAAGCGCGGCCCGGCCGCAAAATGGGCCATGTCACCCGCTTGAGGCGCTGAACCCGCGGGATAAACCAAACCGCCCGTTACGAACGCGACGCCGAGGGCGAGCGGAAGGTGCGGAAAGCCCGGAGTCGTCGCGGCAGAAACCCCGCGACCTGTTTGACCGTATTCATCAGTTTCGGCGCTTTCATCACATCCGCGATTCGGCGGTCCAGAAACGCCCAGGTCTCCTCGAACCCGGCGGATTTGTCGTTCAGCCAGAATAGCAGCGTGCTGGAATAGACGCCGGCCAGCAGGCCGCGCTTCGAATAGAAGTTCCAATCCGTCGAGCGGTCGCCGGCCAGCCACCAGATCTCGTCGACGGTGCGATAGAGCGCCTGCGCCGCCAACCCGGCGTTCTGCGGCGCCGCCAGATAGCTCATGGCCCGGCGCACCGCGTCGCGATGGGGCGCATTCTGCTCCAACCGGGTGCGCACGGCGAAAGCGATCCGGTCGCGGACGCGCATGCTCTCGAGATCGGCGTCGATCAAGGCTTCGGTCATCCGCCGGTCGGCCAGACTGAGATGACAGCGGATCATGTCGCCGGCGCCGCCGGGAAAGGCGCGCATCGCCTCGGCCGGTCCGAGACCGAGATCCTCGGCTCCCCGCAACGCCGCCTCGCGGCCCCAGCCGTCAAAGACCACATGCGGCAGGGCCGCCTCGATCAGCCGGTCGCGCAGTTCCGCCGGATCGTCTTTCCAGTCGGTTCCGGACTCATTGGTCATTGTTTTTCTCCATCAATTCCACGGCGCGTTCCGGCGCGCCGAAGCGCATTTCTTCCTGAAACAGCAACAGGCTGAGATCGTCCATGCGCTGAGGATACAAAATCCCGTCCAAATGATCGCATTCATGTTGCAATACGCGGGCGTGGAAGCCCTGGACCGCCCGATCGATCGTCTCGCCCTCGGCCGTCAAGGCCTGCAGACGTATGCGGCGGTGACGCGGCGCCAGACCGGTGAGGCCTGGGACCGAGAGGCAGCCTTCCCAGTCATAGGCGATTTGATCGTCGAGCGGCGTGAGGACCGGGTTGATCAGGACGGTCAGAGGAACCTCGTCCTCCCCTTCCTCCAGGCGCGGTCCGCGCACGAAATAGGTCACGACGCGGACCGGCGCGTGCACCTGCGGCGCCGCCAGACCCGTCCCGCCGGCGTCCTGCATCGTCTCGACCATGTCGCGGATCAACAGGCCGACCGACGGATCGGTCGGGTCGGCGACGGGCTCGGCGACCTGGCGCAGGATCGGATGCCCCATCCGGGCGATTTTCAAGATGGCCATGCCGCGATTTGTGCCGGCCCACAGCGAAAGGGTAAAGACTTGCGTCCTGTTTTTACGGTTTTTCGCAGAGCTCGGCGATTTTCCGGCCCAACGCCCCTTTTCAGCGACTCAATGCTGTGTTACGCACCCATCTCCCGGCGGGCGAAACGCCCGTGCGGATAGAATTGTGCACCCTGTCGTTCGGTTTCGGAACGAACCGTACTGCGCCGCTTTTCACCGCGGTACAGGCCGATAGACGGGGCGTTGACCTGGTGCAGCAAGACTCAAACCGACCTGAAAGGTGGTGAATACAGTGCAGGTTACCGTACGCGACAACAATGTCGACCAAGCGCTTCGCGCGTTGAAGAAGAAGATGCAACGCGAAGGCGTCTTTCGGGAGATGAAACTGCGTCGGCATTTCGAGAAGCCGTCGGAAAAACGCGCGCGCGAGCGGGCGGAGGCGGTGCGCCGCCATCGCAAGCTTCTTCGGAAGCGTCTGGAGCGCGAGGGCTTTTAGGCTCTGACGTTCCGTTGGGCGTGTCGATGCGGCGCGCCCAGCGCACAGAATTGGCCGCCATCACGGCGGCGGCAAGACGTCCCGACCATCCGGTCCGGGGCGTTTTTGTTTTCGGGGCCCGGTCGAGCGGCGGAATTGGCGCCCCTCGCCTGGACCGATTGGCGCTTTATCGCGCAGGCCGGACAGCGCGATAAGGGCCGTCCAAGGAGGCTCGGCCATGACATCGAAATCCACCAAGGAACCCTGGTCGGTCGACGCCGTCGACTTCGGGCGGTCGCTGACCGGGTTTGGGATCAACCTGTTGGTCAGCGATATGACGCGGTCGCTCGCCTTCGCCCGCGACATCCTGTTGGCGAAGATTGTCTATTGGAACGAAGATTTCGCCGTCCTTGAACAGAATGGCGTGCGGTGGATGCTGCATACCGACCACACCTACAGCGACAACGCCTATCTCGGCGTCACCCAGGCGGCGGACGGCGTCGCGGGCCGGGGCGCGGGCGTTGAACTGCAGCTTTACAACATGGACCCGGACGCGGCGGAAGCGCGGGCGCGCACAATTGAGGGCGACCACCATCTTTTGGCCGGCTGTCTCGATAAGCCGCACGGGCTTCGGGAGTGCTATATCCTCGACCCGGACGGCTATTGTTGGGTGATCAGCCGCCCGTCTGACGACTAGAGCCCGTCCGTTCACACAGCCTTGATTTTGGTTTTACGGTGCGCCTGGGCAGGATGCCGCCATGACAGAACAGCAGCCTCTTTGCGCCCGCGCCACAAGCGTCGCCGGCTTGGCGCTCGCCGGCCTCGTTGTCGCGCTCTTGACGCAGCCGGTCTTCGCCAATCCGGCGGTCTGGTCTTTCGAATGGCCGCGCACGAATTTCGACAAAACAACCGTCGATTTTGACGAGATCAAATCCGGCGGCCCGCCGAAGGATGGCATTCCGCCGATCGACGATCCGAAATTCGTCGACTGGACCGCGGCCAGCGATCTGGCGCCGACCGAACCGGTAATCGGCCTGATCCTGGGCCAGGAGATGAAGGCCTATCCGCTGCGCATCCTGATGTGGCACGAGATCGCCAATGATGAGATCGGCGGCACGCCTGTGGCGGCGACCTTCTGCCCGCTCTGCAACGCGGTGATCGTCTTCGACCGGCGCATCACGATCGACGGCGCCGAACGGGTGCTGGATTTCGGCACGACGGGAAAGCTGCGCAAGTCGGACCTGGTGATGTGGGACCGCCAGACCGAAAGCTGGTGGCAGCAATTCACCGGCGAGGCGATTGTCGGCGACCTGTTGGGACAGCGCCTGAAAATCTTACCTTCGCGGCTCGAGTCCTGGGAGAATTTCCAGGCCCGCGCGGCGGCGCATCCAGGCGCTACGCCGCAGGTCCTCATCCCGAACAATCCGAGTATGCGCCGTTATGGCGCCAACCCCTATTCGGGCTATGACAGTCTGCAGCAGCCCTTTCTCTACAATGGCGAGACGCCTGAGGGGATCGGCGCGTTGGAGCGGGTAATTTCGCTGGAAGGCAAGACAGAGGCCTGGAGCCTGGCCCTGCTGCGGCAAAAGGGCGAGATCGTCACGAAAGACGGCGTGGTGCTGCGCTGGACGCCAGGACAGAACAGCGCGCTCGACACGCGAACCATCAGCGACGGCAAGGATGTCGGCAATGTCACCGCCCAGAAGGACGGGGAGGACGCGCCTTATTTCGTCGATTTCGCCTTCGCCTTCCACGCCTTTCGGCCCGACGCGCCGATCCACCTGCCGGAATAGCGCCCCATGGCGGACGTCTCCTTCCCACCCTTCAAGCCGATCTATGACCGCGCCGTCGAGATGAAAGGCGGCGACGCGGCCTTGAAGGCGCTGCTGCCGAAAGTGAAATCGCCGACAGACCTGGCCAAGATCGGCGACGACCGCTGGTTGTCCGGTATGACCAAGCGGGTCTTTCAGGCTGGTTTCAACTGGAGCGTCATCGAGAAGAAATGGCCGGGCTTCGAAGCGGCGTTCCATGGCTTCGATCCACACCGCTGCGCGATGATCCATGACGCGGAAATGGACACGCTGTTGGCCGACACACGGATCGTCCGCAACGGCCAGAAGATCGATACGGTCCGCCGGAACGCGGCGTTCCTATTGGAGCTCGCCCGGGAGCATGGCAGTGCGGCGCGGGCCTTCGCAGACTGGCCCTCGACCGACTATATCGGGCTTCTGGCGTTGCTGAAAAAGCGCGGCGCCCGGCTCGGCGGGTCGACGGCGCAATATTTCCTGCGCGGCATGGGCAAGGACTCGCTGATGACGACCCGCGACGTGACAGCGGCCCTGATCCGCGAAGGCGTCATCGACAAGGCCCCGTCCGGCCAACGCGCCATGAAGACCGTGCAAGCCGCCTGCAACCAATGGATGGAGGAAACCGGCCTGCCGCTCAGCCATATCAGCCGCATCCTCGCCGCCACCATCGACACGCCGCACCCAGGGCCAGACCGGACGCCGCTATAGCCGCCGCCCCACGACCTCCAGCCTTTGTGTCTCTGCGCCAAGCGCAAGCGGATTGACCGAGGTCAATGCCGGCTGGCTCAGGGCCGCGCTATAGGGCTGGAATGGACGAGGAACAAGATCAGCGTCTCGCGTCCGCTTATGGCGGCCCCGCGCCGCGATACACAAGTTATCCGACTTCGCCGCATTTCCATGCGGGCGTTGACGGCGGCAAAACACGGGACTGGTTGTCCACCCTCAGGGACAACGAGCCCGTGTCGCTGTATCTGCATATCCCCTATTGCGACACGCTGTGCTGGTTCTGCGGCTGTCACACCAAGGTGACACGGAAATACGCGCCGGTTTCCAGCTATGTCGACAGCCTGCTGCAAGAGATCGACGTGGTCGCCGCGGCCGCGGGCAAACGACTGCCGGTGCGCTGGATCCATTTCGGCGGCGGCTCGCCGACCATACTCAGCGCCGACGACATTCACCGAATCGCCGCCGCCCTGCGCGACCGGTTCGACATAAGAGACGATGTGGAATTCGCGCTTGAGATCGACCCGCGGGAACTGACCACGGAGCAGATCGACGCCTGGGCCCAGGTCGGCGTGAACCGGATCAGCGTCGGACTGCAGGACCTGAACGAACAGGTGCAACGCGCCATCAACCGGGTCCAGACGTTCGAAGAGACGGAGGCCTGCATCGAGGCTTTCCGCGCGCGCGGCGTTCAGGATGTGAATGTCGATCTGATCTATGGCCTGCCCTATCAGACGCTCGAGCGGGTGCGCGCCACCGTGGCCGGGGCCATGGCGCTGAAGCCGAGTCGGCTGGCGCTCTTCGGCTACGCCCATGTGCCCTGGATGAAGCGGCACCAGTCGATGATCCCGGAAGAGGCCCTGCCGAACGCGGAAACGCGCCTGCGCAGCGCCGAAGAGTCCGAACAGATGCTGATCGATGGCGGCTATGTCCCGATCGGCCTGGACCATTTCGCGGCGCCCGAGGATTCGATGGCCAAGGCGGCTGTGTCCGGAACCCTGACCCGGAACTTCCAAGGCTATACGACCGATGTCGCCTCGGCCCTGATCGGGTTGGGCGCCTCATCAATCAGCCGTTCGCGCGACGGCTATTGGCAGAATGTATCCGGGGCCCGCGACTACGCCCGCGCGGTCGCGGCCGGCAAGCTGCCGGTGGCGCGCGGCGTCGGATTGAGCGATGACGACCGCGCGCGCGGGAAGATCATCGAGGACCTGATGTGTTTCGGCCGGGTCGACCTGTCCAAGGTCTCGCAAGGCCTGGACCTGACCGAGGAACTGGCGCGCCTAGATGCGATGCGGGCGGACGGGCTGATCGACTATGACGGCGACACGGTTGCGATGACCGAAATCGGCCGTCCCTATGTCCGCGCCGTCTGCGCGGTCTTCGACGCCTATCTCGCCAAAGGCGCCGCCCGGCACTCCTCCGTGGTGTGATTCCTGGCGATAATCCCGCGCTGAAACACGTGTGAATTCCCTAGCGGCGCTGCAAGAGACGTGATACCGCCCTGAACCCATAAAAAGGGTGGAACCGTCGAACCATGTCCGTGTTGAACCGCCTCTTCGGCGGCGCGCTGGCGCCGCGCGAGGCGAAGGCCTTAGCCCTGATTATTCTGGCTGGAACGGGTTTCTCGTTCAGCATGGGCCTCGCCTATCCGGTGATCGCGCTGGTCCTGGAGCATCAGGGATTTTCCGAGACCCAAATCGGCGTCAGCGGAGCGATGGCGGGGCTGGGGCTGGTCGCCTCCGCCTTCGTCATTCCCGTCATCTCCCGGCGGTTGGGCTATCGCAAGACCATCATCGCGACCGGGCTCGGCGCCGCCATCGTGATGGTCTGCATGATCCCAACCGACACGCTCTGGGTTTGGGCGATCGAGCGATTCCTGATGGGGTTGCTCGTGGCGGGTATCTTCATCGGCACCGAAGCCTGGATGAACGAGCTTCTGACCGACGCGATCCGGGGTCGCGTCGTCGGGGTCTACGCGTCCTTCATTTCCGCCACCTTCGCCTTGGGGCCGGCGATGATGCCGATCGTCGGTTTTCTGCCGCCGGCGCCTTTCCTGCTGGGCGCGGCCGTGATCCTGGCGAGCGCCGTGGTCGTGCTGCCGCTTGGCAAGAACGATGTACGACCGCCGATTGACGACAAGCCGCCCCTGGCCCCGATCCTCTTCTCGGCGCCCGTGATTTTCCTCGCCATCGTCTGTATCGGCTTTTTCGAGGCGGCGGCTTTCAGCCTTTTCCCGATCTATGTGCTGGAGCGCGGGCATGACGAGACCACCGCCGCCTATCTCGTGACGGCGATCGCGATCGGCTCGGTCATGATGCAACCGATCATCGGCTGGATCGCGGACCGCGCGACGCCGCGCCTGATCCTGCTGCTCTGCGCCGGCGCGTCCGTCGGTCTGTGTACCATCGTGCCGCAAGTCGATTTGGCGCATTGGACCGGATACCTGATTGCCGGCCTGTTGGGCGGGACATCCTTCGGGATGTACACGCTGGCGCTGACCGAACTGGGCCGTCGCTTCCGGGGCGGCGCCCTGGCCGCGGCGATGGCGATCACGGCGGTGGCCTGGGGCGCGGGCGGTGTGATCGGTCCAGCGATCACCGGCGTCGCCATGGATCTCTGGGGCTCGGTCTGGCTGCCCTACACCAGCGCGTTGATGTTCTGCGCCCTGATCCTGGCCGCCGCCTTGCGCGGCGCGGCCCGCCCGACGCCGGACGAGGCCTGAGCCGCGCTCGCGCCCCGGCTAGTAGCCGCGCGCCGGATCGACGACGCTCTGCAGCGGGGCGCCGCGGCGCGCTCGGTCCAGATTGTCGAGAAAGGCGTCGAACATGCGGCGCCGCCAATCCGGCACATTATCAGCGATATGCGGGGTCACTACGACCCGCTCATGCCGCCAAAACGGATGGTCGTTCGGCAACGGCTCGACATTGAAGACATCCAGGAAGGCGCTCTCGATCTTGCCATTGTCGAGCGATATCAGCAGCGCCTCCTCATCGACGACAGGACCGCGCGCCATGTTCAAAACGACGACGCCGCGATGCATGCAGGAAAACTCCGACGGGCCGATCAAGCCCTTTGTCTCCGGCGTCGAGGCGGCGTGCACCGACACGAAATCGGCCCGCGCCATCAAATTGCACAAGCGCTCCGCCGGGAAGACCTCATCGACCTCGGGCGTGTCGATGGCGCGCGCGCGCAGGCCGATCACGTGCATGCCCAGCGCCTTAGCCCTGCGCGCGACGGCGCGGCCGACATGGCCAAGCCCGATGACCGAGATCGTCTTTCCCGCCAGGGGCGTCCACTCAAGCTGTTGCCAGTGGCTCTGTCTCTGCTGCGCAGCGAGGCGCGGGAAGCCGATATTCGCCATCTGCACGGCGGTGAGGGTGAATTCCGCCAGGAAATCGCTGAGCACGCCGGCCGCGTTGGTCACCGTCACCGCGTCCGGGTCCCAAGGCGTCAGATGCTCCACCCCCGCGCCGGCGTTTGAGAACCACCGCAGACCGGGATGGGTCAACACGCGCCGCAGGACCGGCTTCTCAATCCCATCGCCGGAAATCCCAAAGGCGATCGTGGGCGAAAACTCAGTCAAGGCCTGTTCCACCGCCGCCTCGGTCGAAGCGACGCGGACTTCGATGTCGGTCCAGGCATTCACTCGGTCGAGCGAGAGCGCGCCGGGCTCGCCAACGACGATCAGCAAACGCTCTGCGAACAGTTTCAACACCATAGGCGGCCCAAATCCCCGGCTTCGCTCATACTCACTGTGTCACTACGCCCAACCGCAGCGTGGCGAACGAGCCCGCAGCCTGTCAATTTAATCACGACCTCATTGCAGATCCGGGTCAGGCCCCGCTGAAGTCTTGCCGCGCACACGCCTCAGAATCATGGCGCCGGACAGAATGATCACCGCCGCGCCGACAAAAGTCCAAAGATCCGGCCAATCGCCAAAGACCAGCCAGCCGAGCCCGAGAGCCCAAAGGATCTGCACATACATGAAGGGCGCGACGGTTGAGGCTGGCGCCTCCTGATGGGCCACGATGAACAGCCCATGACCGATGGCGCCGCAGGTTCCAAGCGCGAAAATCACGCCGATCTCGTCCCAGGTGGGCGCGCGCCAGAAGAAAGGCGCGACAAAGCTGGCGCAGACCGCCCCGACCAAAGCGGTATAGACCATCGTCACCGGCGTCGGGTCCGCGGCCCGCAGCTTGCGCGTCCAGATGTTGAACAGCGCGATGCAAACAGCCGCCGCCACAATGGTCAAAGCCGGCCAACCGAGGCCCGCGCCGCTTTCCGATCCAAAAGGCCGCACGATCAGCAACACACCGCCGAACCCGGCCAGGGCCAGCATCGCCTTCCCCCAGTCCATCCGTTCGCGCAGCAACGGGACCGACAGCACGACGACCAGGATCGGCGCGATGAAGACCAGCGCCGTCACCTCGACCAGGGATAGGTACAGCAAGCCCAGGAAATAGAAGCCGGTATCGAGCACCAACAGCATAGACCGGCCAATCTGCGCCTTGGGCGCGCCGGATCGGAACACAGACAGGCCGTGACGAGGCATGAATACCGCCAAGACCAGCGCCAGATGCACGACATAGCGCGCCCAAATCACCTGCGCTAAGGGCATGCCCCCTTCGAGCAGCAATTTGGCGGACGCTTCCTGCAGCGCGATGAACAGCACGCCGACGACCATGAAGGCCGCGCCCAGGAGCGGTCTGTCCGGCCGGACGCCGAGGCCCTGATCGGGCCCGCGACGAGGCTGTTCTTGAGATGACATGGAGGGCCCTTGATCCTCGATCGCCCATCGGCGGGCTTCCGGTTTCGCCCATGCTCGGGGCCGGGGTCAAGCTGTGGTCCGCCAGACGCGTGAAAGTCACCGGACCGGACGCCAAGATGTATTTCGATCCGGCGTACAGTCCGATATAGTCGCCTACCGCATCAGCAAACATTGGTAACGCTATGGCTGGACCCCAGCAGACACCGCCCTCGCGCGCCCCAGAGGCGCCGCCAATCTCGGACCGGCCCGATCAGGCCATTTCCGACGGGATGGCAGGCGGAGCCGCGGCCGCGGCGGATTTCCTGAAGTCGCTGGCGAACGCGGACCGGCTGCTGATCCTGTGCCATCTTTCCGAAGGCGAGATGACGGTCGGGGAGCTGGAAACAGTCTTCGGCGTGCGTCAGGCGACCATGTCTCAGCGATTGGCGGTGCTGCGCGACGCCGGCCTGGTCAAGACCCGCCGAGACGGAAAGTCGATCTACTATTCGCTGGCCAGCGACGAGGCGAAGCAGACCATCGCCTTGATGTATGATTTGTTCTGCGCCCAGGATTGAGCGCCGGAGTAAGCGCCATCCGGACGGTCAGAGCCCGGCGCCGGTCCGCAACGTTTCTTTCTCTTTCGCGTCGCCCGCGGGCGTCAGATAAGCGGCGAAGGCGAACCCGTCGGCGTCCTCCAAGGCGCGCACCGACAGCGGGTCCCCGGCGCTGCGATAAAACGCCAGAAGCGACATCAGACAGAGCTGATCGACAAACCAGCGCGCGCCGGCCAGCTTCGCGCCCAGAAGATTCGCCAACCGGCGGCAGAACAGAAGCGCGGGGTCCGTATCGGCCATATAGATCGCCGCCGCATGACGGCGCAGCCAGGGCATCAAGGTCGGCATCGCGAAATAGCCGATATCGCCCTCGGCGATGGCCGCCAGCATCGCCTGCGGGTCGTGCAACGCCTCGAGGTCGATATCCAGCATCAGGATCGGTTTCCGGTAATGCGCCAGCAGGCTTTCCAGACGGAAGAACCGGGCGCTGGCGAAATAGGGGCTGACGCTCAAGTCGGGGGCCTGCCGCTCCCAGGACAGGCCCAGCGTCGGGTGGTCTCCGGAGAGCGCTTTGAGCTGGTCTTCGGTCGGGTTGACGATGTGAAGATGCACCGGCCCGAGCGGCCCGGCCGCTTCCAGGAAACGCGCGCCAAACCTGTCGAGATAGACGGCGTCGCAAGCGGCGAAAATGAGCGGCGCTGACTCCGAACCGGTGTCGGTCCCGGTGTCGGCCGCGGCGTCCGTCAGCCACTGCATCTCGGGAACCGGATAGGCGTGCGGTCGGTCGGCCAGGCGCGCGGTCTCGGCCGGCCCGGTGATGGCGGGGGCGAAATCGGGCGCGTGCTGCAGGTGCGGCGCGCCAGCGAAATCGTCCGGGCGGGCGGCGACCTCGGCGGCGGTTTGTTTGAACAAGGCCGCGCCGCGCTCCGCATCGCCATCCTCGAGAAGGCCGCAGGCGGCGAAGAAGCGCAGCACCGACCCCAACGGGTCAGGCGGCGGTATCGAGTCCGCGAATGGGATCAGGCGGGCGCGCAGGGCGGCGTTTCGGAACAGCTCGTTGCTGAACAGGGCGCGGAACAGGGCCGCCGCGCCATCGCCCTTTTGCTGCTGTCGGGCCCCGAACGTCGCCCGCAAATGCGCCGGCCCGCCCTGCGCCGCGATGATCAGACCCAGCGCGGACCAGGCGCCGGAATCGCCCGGCGCTTGCCGCACGGCGTCAATCGCCGCCGCGATGGCGGGCGGCGTCGCCGGATCGGAACCGGACTGTTCATCTGCGGAAGGCGGGACGGGCATGCGCCATGGTGCGGCGGCGCGCTGAAACTGACAAGCTTAGCCGCGTCGCATCGGGTCTTCGGGGAATAGCGCCTTAGCCTGTTCCCTTGGATGACGCGGGCGCGGGATCGCTTTCGGAAGCGGCGGCGGCGGCGTGGCCGTTCCGGCCGCCGTTCGAATCGGACGATAGCCGGCGCCGCGATGCGGGTCTGGCGCGATGATCTCCGCCGGCGCGATCATGCCGTCGACCTTGTCTGCTCTGGCGGAACCGCCGCGGTCGCCGGTCGACGCGCGGACATAGACCGGCCGTTTGACCTCGTCCGCATGGGCGTGGATTTCGGCGAAGCGCGTCTCGGGATCGCCCGCTACGCCGCTGGCCAGCGCGTCGAGATGGGACGAGATGTCGATGATCTCCCGCGCCACGACATGGGTGACGATCCCCTGACGCTGCAGCACGCCGCGCACCCGCATCAGCCGCGCGGTCAGGATCGGGCGGCGGAACGCCTCGAACGCATCGCTCCAGATCACGATATTCGACCAGGCGGTCTCATCCTCCAGCGTGGCGAAGACCACGCCTTTGGCGCTGCCCGGGCGCTGGCGCACCAGGACCAGACCGGACACGGTCACAGGCGCGCCGTCCGCCATCTGCACCAGACGCTCGGCCGGAATGTCGCCGGAGCGTCCGCCATCCGCATCTGGCTCAGGCGGCGAGAGCGTATCCCGCAGCAAGGCGCAGGGATGCGCCTTCAGGCTCATGCGCAGATGGGCGTAATCCTGCACCACCTCTTCGCCCAGGGTCGGTTCAGGCAAGGCGACGAGCGGCTCCTCGCCGCGTTCTTCCTCGCCCATCGCCTCGAACAGCGGCAAGGGCCGGTCGCCGCCCAGCGCTTGCACGGCCCAGAGCGCCTGACGCCGGCTTAAGCCCAAACTGCCATAGGCGTCGGATTTGGCGAGCGCGTGTAGCGCGCGCTTTTTCAGCCCCGCGCGGCGCCAGAGATCCATCGGGTGGGCGTAGCCGTTGCCGCGGGCGGCGGCGATCCATTCGCCATCTTCCTGCGACAGGCCCTTGATCTGGCGAAAGCCCAGACGGATCGCGTAACCGCCCTTGGACTGGCTGGTCGGCGCCGCCTCCAAAATATTATCCCACTCGGAATGGTTGACGTCGATTGGCTTCACATCGACGCCATGCTCGACTGCATCGCGGATGATCTGGGCCGGCGCGTAAAAGCCCATCGGCTGGCTGTTCAGCAAGGCGCAGGCGAAGACCGCCGGGTAATGGCATTTCATCCAGGCGGAGACATAGACCAGAAGCGCGAAGCTGGCGGCGTGCGATTCCGGAAAGCCGTATTCGCCGAAGCCTTCGATCTGCCGAAAACAGCGTTCGGCGAAGTCCCGTTCATAGCCGCGCGCGACCATGCCTTCGACCATCTTCGCATTGAATTCGTGGATTTTCCCGGTCTTGCGGAATGTCGCCATGGCGCGGCGCAATTGATCGGCCTCCGAGGGTTCGAACCCCGCCGCGACGATGGCGATCTTCATCGCCTGTTCCTGGAACAACGGCACGCCGAGCGTCTTGCCCAGCACATCCTCCAACTCCTTGGAGGGGAACCGCACCTGCTCTTCGCCGTTCCGGCGGCGCAGATAGGGATGCACCATATCGCCCTGGATCGGGCCGGGCCGCACAATCGCCACCTCGATGACCAGGTCGTAGAAATCGCGCGGCTTCATGCGCGGCAGAAAGGCCATCTGGGCCCGACTTTCGACCTGGAACACGCCCAGCGAATCCGCCCGGCAGAGCATGTCATAGGTCGCCTTGTCCGCCGGCGGCGTGCTGGCCAAGTCATAGTTGCGTCCGTAATGCCGGCGCAGCAAGTCGAAGCCTTTGCGCAAGCAGGACAGCATGCCCAGCGCCAGCACATCGACCTTCAGGATGCCCAGCGCGTCCAGATCGTCCTTGTCCCATTCGACGACGGTCCGGTCCGCCATCGCCGCGTTCTCGATCGGGCACAGTTCGTCCAGCCGCCCGCGCGTGATGACAAAGCCGCCGACATGCTGCGACAGATGCCGGGGGAAGCCGGTGATCTGATGCACCAGCGCGATGGTCTGGCGCAGCCGCCGGTCGCGCGGGTCAAGGCCGATCTCCGCCATCGCCGCCTCATCGACGCCTTCGTTCGACCAGCCCCAAATCTGCGAAGAGAGAAGGGCTGTGACATCCTGGCTCAGACCCATCGCCTTGCCGACATCCCGCACCGCGCCGCGCGCGCGATAGCAGATCACCGTCGCCGCCAGACCGGCGCGGTGGCGGCCGTATTTGTCATAGATATACTGGATCACCTCCTCGCGGCGCTCATGCTCGAAATCGACATCGATATCCGGCGGCTCGCCGCGCTCGGCGGAGACGAAACGCTCGAACAACAGGTCGAGCCGCGCCGGGTCGACCGCCGTCACGCCAAGGCAGTAACAGACCGCCGAATTGGCGGCCGAGCCGCGCCCCTGGCACAGAATCCCCTGCGACCGCGCGAAACGGACAATGTCCTGAACGGTCAGGAAATAGGGCGCGTAATCCAACTCGCCGATCAGGCGCAGCTCATGCGCGACCTGCGCCCGCACCTTGGCCGGCAGGCCGCCGGGATAGCGCGTCTTGGCGCCCTCCCAGGTCAGCCGCTCCAACGAAGCCTGGGCGTCGAGCCCGTCCTCCAACACTTCCTCGGGATATTCATAGGCCAACTCGTCCAGCGAAAAGCGGCAGCGCGCGGCGACCTCGACCGTCGCCGCCAGGGCGTGCGGATAGGCCTCGAACAAATCCGTCATCGCTTCGGGCGATTTCAGATGACGCTCGCCATTCTTGTGGGTCAGCCAGCCGGCGCGATCGATCACCACCTTCTCGCGGATACAGGCCAGCATATCGGCCAGCGGGCGGCGCGCGGGCGTGTGCATCAGCACATCGTTGGTCGCAACTAAGGGGACGCCGCCTCGCCGCGCGGCGCGATCCAGGGCCGCGATCCGCGCCGCGTCCTCACCGCCCAGAGCATGGCTCGCCGCCAGATAGACGAAACCGGGAAAGGCGCCGCGATAGAAGGCGATTTCATCCTGAAGCGCGTCTTCCACCTCCTCCTGGGGCAACAGGATCAGCACGCAGCCCTGCGCATACTCCCGCAGATCGGCGCGATAGAGATGGCAGGCGCCCTTCTCGGCGCGGCGCCGCCCCAGCGTGATCAGCCGCGACAGCCGGGCGTAGACGGCGCGGTCGGTCGGATAGGCGAGCAGGCTGATCCCATCCTGCAGGTCCAGCCGGGCGCCGACCAACAGGCGCAGCCCGTGCTTCTTGGCGGCGCTGTGGGCGCGCACCACGCCGGCCAGCGAGTTGCGGTCGGCGACGCCCAGCGCGGTCAGGCCCAGCGCGGCGGCCTGCACGACCAATTCATCGGCGTGGCTGGCGCCCTCCAGGAAGGAGAAATTGGTCAGGCATTGCAGCTCCGCATAGGCAGGCGGCGATGGCTCTGTAGAGGCGGCGCTCATTGGAACAGCCCGTGCAGCCGCCAGGCCGCATCTCCGCCGCCGAAGAAACCACCGGGGCGCGCGGTCGCGGGCGTCTCGCGATAGAGCCAGAAGCGCCGTCCCTCCTGATCCTCGACCCGGTAATAGTCGCGCGCGCTCATCGCCGAGGGCGCGTCCTGGCCGCGATCCTTGAGCAGCCACCATTCCGGGCTCAGCCGTTCCGGCCCTTCCAACCGGCGGATGATGTGGGAACGGCCGCGCCAACGGAACCCCTGCGGAACCGAACCGCCTTCGACCTCTAAGGGCTCGGGCGGCGCGAGCAAGAGCGGCGGGCGCGGCGGCAACCAGGCGGGCCAAGCGGGCGCGGCGTGCGAGGACGCATCCGCCTCCATCACCGGATACAGCCGACAGGCGCGCTCGGGACAATGACTGTCTCGCGCGGTGAAACGCAGGACCCGGCGCGGCCCCAGGCGCGCCGCCAATTGATCGGCCAGCAGGCTCAAGCGCGGATCGCCGACCGGGTCGCCCTCTTGGGCGTCGGTCTTCAGCGCCGCCTGTTCCTGCACCGGCGCCAGATCCTCGACCGCAGGCGCGCTCAGCACCATCGCATCGATGCCGAAACCGGGATCGAGGCCGGCCAGCCGCTCGGCGAAGAGCCGCGCCAGATGCTTCGGGTCGCGGGCCGCACGGGCGGCGCCGACAGTCAGACGCCGCATGTCTCCATCGGCGCGAAAGGCCTGAAGCTCCAGCTTCCGACAGCCCTTGCCGTCACGCTCGAGCCGGGCCGTCATCCGCGCCAGCAGCCGGTCGACGGCGCGGGCGATATCCTCCGGCAAGCCGATCGGGTCGGGGAAATTCAGCCGCACGCGGTAAGGCGCGCTGAACGGGTCGGGCGAAATTGGGTCGGCGAGGTCGCCCAAGGCCCGGTCGAGCCGTTGCGCGAGATCGAAGCCGAAACGCGCGGCCAGGCTGGCGCGCGGCAGCGGCAGGATATCGCCGATCAGCCTCAAGCCGACGCGGCGCAGATCCTCCGCCGGTCCCGCTTGGATGCGCAGCGCCTGGACCGGCAATTCGGCCAGGGCGCGCCGCAGGGGCTCGGTCTGTACGATGGCCGGATCGGGTCCGAAGCGCGCGAGGGCGGCGGCGGCGAGCGGCGTGTCGGCCAATGCCAGACGCAGCGAAAAGCCCAGCTCATTCAGCCGCTCGACCATGTCTTGTAGCAGCGCCTCCTCATCCGAGTTATCAGACCCGCCCGGCGCGGCGAAAAGATGAGCGCAGCCGGTCACGTCGAGAAACAGGCCGTCCGGCCCGTCCAGCGCCGCCCAGGGCGTGTAGCGTAGGCACCAATCGCGCAGCTTGCGTAACAAGGCCGCGTCCGCTTCCGGCTCCGCCCGTTTCAGAACCACGTCCGGTTCGATGGCGCGCGCATTGGCCAGACTCATGCCCGGCGTCAGACCGGCCAGATGCGCGGCGCGGTTCACGCCGGTCAGCAGCAGCGCGTTATGGCTCTCCGCATAGGTCGCGAGCGGCCGGTCGGCCAGCGCCGGCTGAGCGCGCTCCAACCGGTCAGTCGCTAGGCTGAGGAACCAGAGCGAGGCGATGCGCCGCGCCCCGCCGGCCGCCGAATCCAACGCGGCCTTCATGATCGCGCCCCAAGCGCCGGCGCCGTCTCACGATCGAGGGCGACGCGCCGGCCGCGCCGATCCAGGCCGAGAAGCCAGCCGGCGCCACCCTCCGAAGCCTTCGCCCCAGCGCGATGCAACCCGCCCTTGCGCCGCAGCAGAGAGACGCGCCAGAGCGCCACCCATGACTCGGCGGCGCCGACCGCATCCCGCGCGACAGGATCGATCCGCCAGCGGCTGGCGGCGGCGCTGGGCGCCAACAGCGCATCCGTTGGCGGCGCGCCATAGGGCCGGGGCAGGACCAGACCGACGGCGCCGCCTTCCTCCGCCGCCAGTTGCAGACGCCGGCTGGCCGAGAGCGAGACCGGCTTGGCCGGCGCGGCGACCACCGCATCAACCGCGCCCGACCGCAAGCCTTCCTCCATCGCCCACAGCATCTCATCGGCGTCCCCGCAGGCGGCGATCAGACAGCGCCCGGGATCCAACCCGGCCTGCGCCAGCCCCGGCCCATAGAGCCGGTCGCGCCGATTGTTGGCGACGCACCAGAGCAGAGAAAGCGGTCCCGGTTGGGAAGCCGCCTGGAGAGAAGATTGAGCGCCCAGAACCGTCAGCAGGAAGGACAGCGCCGCCTCGCCGAGAAATTCATGCACCGATCCTTTCTCAAGCCCGCCTTCCTGACCGTGTGGCGCGCGCGCCAAGGCGGCATCGAGCGGCGCAAATCCGGTCGTCAGCCGACCGCGCCCGGTCCCGGCCGCGCCGCCCGCCTCAATCGCGGCGACCGCCCGCAACAAACTCTCCGGCAGGGCCTTCTTCGACACCGGCGCCAACACTCAGCTCCAAAAATATTCTATCTTTGTTCTGTTTTATAGTTCACTCTTTGTTCTCTGTAAAGATCGATGCGTGGGAAGAAGGAGGTAAGAGCAGCCGACCTCCCTACCCCGTCACGCCGGACTTGATCCGGCGTCCACCGGGCGGGCTCATGGGCCCCGGATCAAGTCCGGGGCGACGGGTTTAGAGTTTGGTCACACCAGCCTCCGAGACGGCGTGACGGGCCGGGCCGTTCGGCTTATGACTAATACCGCAACCTTGAGAGCCTGCATGTCGCCGCCCGTCGATCCGGTCGATCCCTCCGCCACAGCGCCTGACGCAGCCGATACCGTGGTCATCGGCGGCGGGATCATCGGCGTCGCGACGGCCTATTTCCTCGCCAAGCGCGGGCTGTCGGTCGCGCTCTGCGAAAAGGGCGTGATCGCCGGCGAGCAATCGAGCCGGAACTGGGGCTATTGCCGGCAGCAGGGGCGCGATCCGCGCGAACTGCCGCTGATTATGGAAAGCCTGCGGATCTGGCGCGGGTTGGATGCGGAGATCGCCCAGGCGCTCGGCGGATCCAACACAGCGACGACCGGCTTCACGCAGGCGGGCGTCGTTTATCTGGCCAAGACCGAGACGGATCAGGCGCGGCACGAACATTGGGCGGGGCTGGCGCGGGAGGCTGACCTGGACACGCGCCTGTTGAGCCCCAAGGACCTGGACGCGTTCCTGCCCGACTCGGCGACCGATTGGAAAGGCGCGCTTTACACTCCCAGCGACGGCCGGGCCGAACCGGCCAAGGCGGCGCCGGCGCTGGCGCGCGCGGCCCAGGCCTTGGGCGCCGTTATCCTGACCAACTGCGCGGTGCGCGGGATTGAGACCGAAGCCGGGGCGGTCCGCCATGTGGTGACCGAGAAAGGCGCGATCCGAACCAAGACCGTCGTGGTCGCCGGCGGCGCCTGGTCGCGCCTGTTGCTGAAACGGCTGGGCCTCGACCTGCCGCAACAGACGGTGATTTCCAGCGTCTTCCGCACCGCGCCCCTGCATGCAAGCGCGCGCGGTCCGGGCTATGAGGCGTCAGTCGCCGGGCCGAACTTCGCCTGGCGCAAACGCGCCGACGGCGGCTACACGATCGCGCATGGCGGCGCCAGCCTGTATCCGATCACGCCCGACACGATCCGTCTGATGCGCCGTTTCTGGCCGGCCTATCGGATGGAGAAGGACTCGATCCGGCCGCGGTTCGGACGGCGCTTTTTCGAGGCCTGGCGGCAAGCGCGGCCGCGCCCTCTCGACCGGCCCAGCGTCTTCGAGGAGAGGCGGATTTGGGACCCGGAGCCGAATGCGGCGATCCTGGACGAAGCGCGGCGCAGCCTGATCGCGGCCTTCCCCGCCTTCGCAGACATGACGGTCGAGCAGCGCTGGGCCGGCGCGATTGATGTGACCCCCGATGCGGTTCCCGTGATATCCGAAATCGAGACCATCCCCGGCCTGATCATCGCCACGGGTTTCAGCGGCCACGGATTCGGCATCGGCCCCGGAGCCGGTCGGCTGGCCGCGGATTTAGCCGCCGGGGCGCCGCCTATCGTCGATCCGACGCCATTCCGGTTCGGCCGATTTGACGAACCGGGCTTTGAGGGCCCTTATTCGGCGCTATGATCATACCGGTGACCATTCTTTAGGACGCCGGCCAAGCGCGACCGCCTGCAAGAACCCGGTTGGGAGGAAACGGAACCATTACAGCCACGACAGCGACGACGGCGGACAAGGACGCCGATGCGGAAGGCGCGGCGACCGGCATGACTCTGGCGCGGCTGCCGATCTCCGTGTTCTCCATCACCATGGGAGTCGGCGGGCTGGCTCTGGTCTGGCGCGACGCCGGACATCTGCTCAACGCCCCCGCCATGATCGGCGAAAGCCTGATCGGCCTTACAATCGGGCTGTTCCTGATGCTGCTGGCCTTGACCCTGGTGCGGTTCGCCCAAGCCCCGAAGCGTTTCCTGCGGGACGCAAAGGCCCCCGACTCGATGAATTTCATCACCACGCCGACGATCACCCTGTTGCTGATTTCGGCCGGGCTGGCGCCGCGATCCGCGGAATTGGGAGAGGCGGTCTGGTTGGCCGCCGCGATCGGCAATCTGGGGCTGTCGGTTTTCGTGTTGATGTTCTGCTGGCTTCCGCAGCGGCTTGACATCGCGCAGATCACGCCGGCCTGGTATGTCCCGCTGGTCGCCAACGCCGTCATTCCGATCACCGGCGCGCAGTATGGCTATGACCTGTTCAACTGGATGGTGTTGGGCGCGTCCGGCTTCTTTTTCCTGGCGCTGACGCCTCCGATCTTGCTGCGGCTCTTTGCGCATGAGGCGCTTCCCGAAACGCTGAAGCCGACGATCTTCATTTTTCTCGCCCCGCCTTCCCTGTGTTTCTCGGCCTATGTCGCCCTGAACAGCGGCTATGTCGACGAGACGGCGCGGCTGATCTTCGGCGTGGCCGCCTTCATGGGGGCGATGGTGGCGGTGCGCGCCGGACATATCCTGGTCCACCGTTTCAGCATGTATTGCTGGGCCATGACCTTTCCTGTGGCCGCTTTCGCCGGCGCCTTCATGCACTTGCATTGGTTCGAGGGCGTCCTAGCGACGCAGATTGCGGCGATCGCGGCGCTCGGGCTTGTCACGGCGATCGTAAGTCTGGTCTTCTTCCAATCGATCCGGGCCGCCCTGCGCGGCGCCCTTTATTGACGTCCAGGAACATGCGCGCCGAGGTCATCGACATCGGCGCGCCGGAGTTTGTATGCCGAATTCAGAGACGACGACCGGCGCCCCGGCGCCGCCCACGACGCGGGCGGAGATCACAGCGAAGATCCTGATTGAGACAGAGTCGATCCTGTTCCGGCCGGACGATCCGTTCATTTTCACCAGCGGCCGGGCCAGCCCGGTCTATACGGACTGCCGTCGATTGATCGCCTTTCCCCGCGCCCGCATGCGCTTGATGGAGATGGGCGCGCGGCAGATCGAGGAGACGATCGGCTTTGAAAGCCTGGATGTGGTGGCCGGCGGCGAGACGGCCGGCATCCCCTTCGCCGCCTGGATGGCCGACCGGCTGATGCTGCCGATGGCCTATATCCGCAAAAAGCCGAAAGGCTTCGGCCGCAACGCAAGGATCGAGGGGGCCTTGTCGGAAGGCCAGCGCGTGCTGTTGGTGGAGGACCTGGCGACCGATGGCGGCTCGAAACTCTCTTTTGTCGAGGGAATCCGCGACGCTGGCGCCGAATGCGCCCACTGTTTCGTCGTCTTCCATTATGGGATTTTCCCGGAATCCGTCGCGGTCCTGAAGGAGCAAGGCGTTGATCTGCATGCGCTCTGCACCTGGTGGGACGTCTTGGCCCATGTCGAACGCGCGGCTTTGTTTCCGCCGGCGCAACTGGCCGCGATCAAGGCTTTCCTGAACGATCCCGTCGGCTGGTCCCGCGCCCATGGCGGCAAGGAGGATTAAGATCATGTCCCTTTCGCGTTTCGCCGCCCTCTGTGTCTCCCTGTTCGTCGCGACCGCGCCCGCCGTCAGCCACGCCAAGGATACGCTGGTGATCGGCATCAGCCAGTTCCCCAGCACCCTGCATCCCTCTTTCGACAGCATGTTGTCGAAGGAATATGTGAACGGCATGGCGCGCCAGAAACTGACCATCATCGATCACGATTGGGAGATCGCCTGCCTGCTCTGCATGGAATTGCCAAACCTGGAGAAGGGCACGGCGCGGTTCGAGACGACGCCGGACGGCGCGGACGGATTGGCTGTCGATTACACGCTGCGCGACGACGCTGTCTGGGGCGACGGCACGCCGATCACGACCAAGGATGTCCTGTTCACCTGGGAGGTCGGCCGGACGCCGGAAGTCGGTGTCTCGAACCAGGAGCTTTTTCGGCGCATCCTCTCGATCGACGCCCATGACGACAAGCGTTTCACCGTGCATCTCGACCGGCGCTCCTGCAGCTATGAAGGCCTCGCCGATTTCGAACTGATCCCCGAACATATCGAGCGCGCCGCCTTCGAGGTTCCAGCCGATTATCGCAAACGCACCGCCTATGACCGGGACCCGACCAACCCGGCGCTCTGGAACGGCCCGTACCGTGTGACCGGCGTGCAGCCCGGCGTCAGCATTACTTTGGAGGTCAACCCGCGCTGGACCGGTCAGAAGCCGCATTTCAACCGGATCATTGTCCGCGCGATCGAAAACACCGCGGCGCTGACCGCCAACCTGCTGTCCGGCGATATCGACATGATCGCCGGCGAATTGGGCCTGACGATCGATCAGGCTCTGTCTTTCGAGCGTCGGCATGGCGACGACTATCAGATCGTCTACCGGTCGGGTCTGATCTACGAGCATATCGACCTGAACCTGGAGAACCCGTTGCTTCAGGATGTACGCGTACGGCGCGCTTTGCTGCACGCCATCGACCGGGAGGCGATGAACAAACAGTTGTTCGACGGTCGCCAGCCGACGGCGCATGGCGGCGTCAATCCGCTGGATTCGGTCTATTATGACGGCGTGCCCAAATACGCATTTGACCCGGATCGCGCCCGCGCGCTGCTGGAGGAAGCGGGCTGGACGCCCGGTCCGGACGGCGTCCGCCGAAATGCGGAGGGTGCGACCCTGCGTCTGGAAATCGGCACCACGGCCGGCAACAAGACGCGGGAACTGGTGCAGCAGGTGCTGCAAAGCCAGTGGAAAGACGTCGGCGTCGCGGTCGGGATCAAGAACGAGCCGGCGCGTGTCTTCTTCGGCGAGACCGTCTCGAAACGTCAATATGACTCGATGGCGATGTTCGCCTGGCTGAGTTCGCCTCAGAACATCCCGCGGTCGACCCTGCATTCGGAGGAGATTCCGATGGAGGAGAATGGTTGGTCGGGCCAGAATTACACCAGCTATCGCAACCCGCGCATGGACGAGATCATCGACGATCTGGAACTGGTCTGTGAGGAGGACGCGAACCAGGCGCTTTGGAACGAGATGCAGATGATCTATGCGACCGATCTGCCGGCCTTGCCGCTCTATTACCGAGCCCAAGCCCATATTATGCCGACATGGTTGACCGGCTTGCGGCCGACCGGGCACCAATTTCCGAGCACCATCTGGGTTCAGGAATGGAATGTGGCCGAGTAAGGCGCGCGCCCTGATCCGATCGGCGGCGACGGCCGATCCATGCTGAGAATCCTGGCCGACCGGCTTTTGCAGAGCCTTCTGGTCCTGTTCGCGCTGTCCTTCCTGATCTACGCGATGATCGGCTTGATGCCGGGCGATCCGATTGACGTCATGGTCGCGGCGGATCCGGACATTACACCGGCGGACGCCGCTCGTATGAAAGCGGCCTTCGGTCTCGACCGGCCGATCCTGGAGCGCTACGCCGCCTGGCTGGTCGCGGCGCTGCAAGGCGATCTCGGCTTCTCACGGCTTTACAGCCAGCCGGTGGTGGATGTGGTGCTGCCCCGACTGGGCGCGACGGCGGTTCTGTTGGGCGTCAGCCTGACCCTATCGCTGCTGATCGCGATCCCGATCGGCGTGTTGGCGGCGGCGCGGCCGCATTCGGGCCTGGATTACGGCGTCAATCTGTTCTGTTTCGCCGGCGTCTCGGCGCCGCCCTTCTGGCTGGCGCTATTGGCGATCATCCTGTTCAGCGTCACGCTCGGCTGGTTGCCGGCCAGCGGTCAGGCCCCGGCCGACGCCGGCATATTGACCCAGATCCGTCACGCCATTCTGCCGGTCGGAGTCCTGACGCTCAGCAGCGTCGGCGGCTATATCCGCTTCATGCGCGGCGCGATGCTGGAGACGATGCGGCGCGACTATATCCGCACCGCGCGCGCCAAGGGCGCCGATATGCGCCGGGTCCTGTTCAATCACGCGCTCCGGAACGCCCTGCTGCCGCTGATCACCATCGTCGCGCTCAGTTTTGGGACCCTGTTTTCCGGCGCCCTGATCACCGAGACGATGTTCTCGTGGCTCGGCATGGGCAAGACGATCTATGACGCAATCCTCGGCAATGATTTCAACCTGGCGCTGGTCGGATTGCTGCTGGCGTCGGCGATGACCCTGGCCGGCAATATCCTGGCCGACATCTGCTATGCCGGGCTCGATCCGCGCGTCGATTACGGCAAAGGGGACCGGGCGTGAGCGCCGACGCGCCGGCGATGTCCCGACCAAGCGCGAGCCCTGCGGCGCGGCGTTGGCGGCGTTTCCTGAGGCACCGGATGGCGGCGGCCAGCGGCGTTATTCTGGTCCTACTGAGCCTATTGGCGCTGGCCGCGCCGCTGGCGGAGGCGCAGTTGGGCGTCAGCGGCGACGCGGCCGACCTGTTCAACCGGCTGGCGCCGCCGGGCGGCGCGCATCTGCTGGGCACTGACGAGGTCGGGCGCGACGTCTTCGTTCGGCTGCTCTATGGCGGTCAGGTCTCGCTCGCGGTCGGGCTCTCCACCGCTGTGCTGACCGGGCTGATCGGCGCTGTGATCGGCCTGATCGCCGGCTATTTCGGCGGCGCCATCGACACGGTCCTGATGCGAATCACCGACGCGATCATCTCGCTGCCGCTGCTGCCCCTGCTGATCGTGCTGGCGGCGATCGATCTGACCAAACTCGGGCTCTCAGCAGAGGCGGCCGCGTCATCAGAAGCGGGCATGATCCGCATTGTCGCGATCATCGCTCTGGTCGGCTGGACGACGGTGGCACGGCTGGTGCGGGCCGAGACCTTGTCCTTGCGGCGGCGCGATTTCGTTCGCGCGGCGCGGGCCCAGGGCTCGACTCCGCTGCGCATCATCGCGGTCCACATCCTGCCCAATGTCTCCGGACCCTTGGTCGTCGCCACCACCCTGTCGGTCGGCAATGTGATCCTGTTCGAGTCGGTTCTCAGCTTCCTCGGGCTCGGCATTCAGCCGCCGACGCCGACCTGGGGCGCGATGCTGACCAACGCGCAGGAGGTGATCTGGGACACGCCGGCGCTGGCGCTCTGGCCCGGCCTGATGATTTTCGTCACCGTCATCGCCTTCAACTTTCTCGGCGACGGGCTGCAGGACGCGCTCGACCCGCAAGCGCGGGAATAGGCGCGGGCCGACGTCGACCTGTGGATAAGCGGCCATTCCAAACGATATCAGGCGCTTAGCCCGCGCCGCCACGATTGCGTAGCAGCAGCGCGATCTTGCAATTTCACAGCGGCCTCGCTATATTTCTGAATGGTAATAGTCGATGCTGCTCGGTATATGTCCGGGCGACGTATCGGCAGCGGCGGGACCGGTTGGGTAAGCGGCGCCCGAGGGAGTTGAGAAATGGCGGATATCGCCGGTCTCACCAGCGCGTTTGGCGCGCCAACCAGTCGGACGCAGGTCGTCTCCGAAGAGGAGCCGAACATCCGGGCTTTAAGCGCGTCTGACGCGGCGCGCGCGGCGGAGTCCGACCCGGCCGGCGCCATCGTCCGCGGCTTCCCGACGCCGGAAATCACGCCCGCACTCGACGAGACCAGCGTCAATGTCGGCGAGGGCGCGCCGGCCCCGGGCCGCTTCATTGAAGATGTCGTGACTCTGAGCGCCGAGGCCCAAGACTTGCTCGCCGCGGCCTCGAACGAAAACAGCGCGACCGACCAAGACGATCAGACCCGCGTTTCGGCCTTCACGGCGGCAGCCGACGAACCGTCCGCGCTTGAGACCGCCGCCGCCGCGGCGACGGAGCGCGCAGCGGGGGTCGCGGCCGCGGAAGAGGCGGATGAAGCCGTGGACGCCACCAACCAAGTGGCGGAGAATGAGAACGATTCTAGCGAGATCGAGGGTAATCAGGATAATGACGTCCTGTCCGCTCAAAGCCGTGAATTGGGTCAGATTGTCGATCAGTTCGCTTAGGCTTACTCTTTCGCACCTCCTCCTTCCCAACCCATTGATCCCGATCTGCGGCGCCGGCCATGACGACCTGTTGCATCTGGGCCGTGCCGGCTGACGCGGCGCCCATGTCAGGGGCAAGACCGTGATGCGCTGGCCCCTCGTCGTCGGCGCGTTGTTCGCCGGGCTCGCCGTCGCCATGGCCGCAGCCGCCGCGCACGCGCTTGAAAGAGACCTGACGCCGCAAGCACTGGCCTGGGTCGAAACGGCGTCGCGGTTTCAGTTCTGGCATGGGCTGGGCCTGATCGCGATCGGGACGCTCGCCCGCACCGCCAAACCGCCGCCGAAATTGATCCTACCGGCCGCGCTGCTGTGCCTCGGCGTGGTTCTGTTCTGCGGCGCCCTGTACCTGCGCGCGTTCTTCGAGATCCGCTGGATTACCGTCTTTGCGCCGATTGGCGGCGGCGCCTTCATCCTCGGCTGGCTCAGCCTGGCGATCCTGTGTCTCCGCCGACCGGTCGACCCGGGTTAAGCGCACACACGGCGTCCATTGTCGCCCGCGCGGAATCGCCCTAGCCGTAAGAACGCTGTGATCACCGTATTTCCCGCCCCAACCGAGCCATCCCTGCGACCCGCGCGCGGCGGCCCTTGGCCTGCCTTTGCCGGTCTCGTCGTCCTCTGCCTGCTGCTGACGGGCTGCGCCAGCGAGCCGGAATGGCGGGAACGCATTCGGACGGAGCAGCTTCCTCCCGAAGCGCAGGCCGCGCCCCAAATCATCACACCGGACGGAAGCTTGGCGCCGCAGGAAGACGACGCGGCCGGCGGGCCGGGCTGCACCATTCAACGCTTCGCCGAAAACCCGGCGGCGGAGGTCGGCGTCCTGAATGACGCCGAAGCGGAATCCGCCTTCGCCTGTATCGAACCTCAGATCGCCGCTTCCTTCGAAAACAGTCGGCACGCGCTCGCACGCGCTCTCTGGGACTGGACTCGGACGCCGGACGCGCCCTTCGCCTTCCCGGACGCGCCCGACCGGATGGCCGCGATTTACGCCAATCCACGCGCGCTTGGGCTGGAACAGCCGCCGCCGACGCAGCGCGACCGAGGCTTCCCGATCGGCGCGGCGCTGTCCGCCATCGGCTTCATTGTCGACGAGAATGGCGTCGTCTCGCCGGGCGAGACGCTGCTGGTCGAGAAAATGCCGCGCGGCTTCAACACGGCGAACGGCAATTGGCGCTACACGATCTTGGACGCGAAAGGCGCGCGGGTCAGCGTCGCGCCCGGTCCAAACGCCCCGGAAGACGCGCCCTGCGCCGACTGCGGGGTCGAAGAAGCCGATCTGTTCTATCTGAGCTTCCTGAACCGCGGGCTGACGCCGATCATCGAAACGGCCGAGCCAGCCCCGGAATAGCCCGGCGTCAGCGCGCGACGCCCCAGAGCGCGCGCGTCTCCGCCGCTGTCGCGATCGGTCGGCCGATCAGGGCGGCGCCGGCGACGACTTGCGCGACAAGGGCGGCGTTGTCGGGCGCGGTCGATCCGTCCGACAACAGCGTATTATTCTCGAACCCGACCCGCGCATGGCCGTTCAGCGCCGCGGCGGCGAGGGCGCAGGCGCCCTCCAGCGGCCCGAAGGCGCAGATCGCCCAATGCGGCGGCGCCGCGTCCTCAGGCCGCGACGATTCTTCCTCGGCGAGGAACGGCAGCAGGTCCGTGGGCTGGGAAACCTGACCCTTCGTGTAACGCCCGAGGACATAGAGGAGTGTCGGCGTCTCCCACGGGATGACGCCGCGCTTGCGCAACTGGTTGAACCAGACGGCGTCCTCCGGCGCGTAGAGGATGAATTGCGGATGCACGCGCTCTTGCGCCATCCAGGCGAAAAAATCCGCAGCCTCGGCGACCGACTCTTCGTCCGGGCAGAGCTCGCGGACCGCGAGCGACGCGGCGGGCGGGCGAACCGCGCGGACGACGGCGCGCTGCTGTTCCGGTGTGTAGATCCCAACCGCCTCTGTTGTGATCTGGATGACGATCCGGTCGCCGACCGCCGCTTCGATGGCCGCGATCGCGGCTCGGTAGCGCGCGACGTCCAGACTGTGACCGTCTTTCTCGTCTCGCACATGGAGATGGATCATCGCGGCCCCGGCCTCGGCGCAAGCGGCAGCCGTGCGCGCCAATTCATCCGGCGTGATCGGCAGGGCGGGGTGATCCGCCTTCGTCTTGCGCGCGCCGTTCGGCGCCACGGCGATCACCAGCGGCGTCTCGAACCGGCCTGTCATGAATGCTCCTGAAACTGTCAGACCGGCAGGCCGGCCTCGGCGAAGGCGGCGGCCATGGCGCGGTCCAACTTGTCGACGATTTCCGCGACATGGCCGTCATCAATGATAAAGGGCGGGGCGAGCAGGACATGAGCGCCACGCTTGCCGTCGATGGTGCCGCCGCCGGGATAGCACATCAGGCCCTCCGCCATGGCGTTCTTCTTGATCTTGCCATGGATCGCCAGCCCGGGATCGAGCGGCTCTTTGCTGGCCCGGTCAGCGACCAGCTCCATCGCCCGGAACAGGCCGCGCCCCCTGATGTCGCCGACATAGGGGTGATTGCCGAACCGCGCGGTCAGGGCGTCATGAAGCTTGGCGCCTTTGTCGCGCACATTCGCCAGCAGATCCTCGTCCTCGATCGCGGTGTGCACGGCAAGCGCCGCGGCGCAAGCGGTCGGATGGCCCATATAGGTATGGCCGTGCTGGAAGAAGCCGGAACCGCCGCAGATCGTATCGACGATCCGGGTCGTGCACATCATCGCCCCGATCGGCTGATAGCCGGCGCCCAACCCTTTCGCGACGGCGACGATATCGGGGACAACATCATCCTGTTCGCAGGCGAACAGCGTGCCGGTCCGGCCCATGCCGCACATCACCTCGTCGAGAATCAGCAAAATGTCATAACGGTCGCAAATCTCGCGGACGCGTTTCAGATAGCCCGGAACCGGGACCAACACGCCCGAGGTCGCGCCGACCACCGTCTCGGCGACGAAGGCGATGACCGTCTCGGGGCCCAACTCCCGGATCCGCTCCTCCAACTCGTCGGCGATCCGCAAACCGTACGCCTCTTCACTCTCGTCGTCTCGGCGGTCGCGATAGGGGTAGCAGGGCGAAACGTAGTTCGCGTCGATCAGGATCGGGTCGAACTTTTCGCGCCGCCACATGTTTCCGCCGATCGCCAGCGCGCCCAGCGTGTTGCCGTGGTAGCTTTGACGGCGGGTGATAAAATTCCGCCGCTTCGGCTCGCCGCGTTCGAGATAGTATTGGCGCGCAACCTTCAGCGTCGCCTCCATCGCCTCCGACCCGCTGGAAACTGCATAAAGATAGTTTAGATCGCCGGGCGCGCGCAGCGCCATGAAATCCGCCAGATCTTCGTAGGCCTTGTTCGTGAAGAAGCCGGTATGGGCGAAGGCGATTTCATCGATCTGCGCCTTGATCGCCTCGGTCACTTTAGCGTGGCTATGGCCGAGACAGGACACCGCCGCGCCGCCGCTCGCGTCGAGATAACGGTTGCCCGCCGCATCGACGATATAGACGCCGTCTCCCTTGGCCGCGACCGGCCACGTCGATTGCGCGCTGCGATGCAATATATGGGTCATGGCTTATCTGCGCTCCTACGCACGGCGTCCCGCCGTGCATTCCTGTGTCTAAGTGTCGGCGATATGGGTTTGGCCTTCCGCCAAGGTCCATTCCACGAGCCGCTTCATGACTTTGCCGAGGGCCTCGTCGAAGCCGCGCACCACGCCGATCAGGTCCGACCCCGCCGCCGGCGCGACGCGTTCGACGGTTTGGGAGGACACAATCACACGCTGCGGCATCTTGACAAGCTTTGCGTTAAGACGAATCCGTACATCCGGGGCCTCACCCGGCCCCTTGCCCTCATATTCGGCCTGAAACTCGCGCAGGTCGGTGACCAAGATGAAATTCGCGCGTAGGCCGACCGCCTGACGGCCGACCGATACGATCTTGCCGGAATTCTCGAAAGATTCGATCAACAGCCGCTCGACCATCTTCGTAGCGGTGTCCGTCCAAGCGGCGCCCGCGAAATATTGCAGCTCAATCTCGGTCTGGCGTAGGGCGATGCGCACCGTATCCAACCCGGCCGCGGCCTCTGGCGGCGCAATCAGCAACTGCCAGTCCACAGCAGGCGTTTCTTCCCCGAAAGTGCTCTTGGGCGACAGGACAAAGACCCGGGCCTGTTCGCCCGAGCCCGGAAGCTCGACCGAGCATCCTGCGAGTCCAAGCGCTGCGACGCCGCCCGACAATCCGGCCATTGCGCGTCGACGGTCCACAGGGCCGATCATAACGGACTCGGCGGCGGCCGCCGCGCAGGTCGTCTCATGTTTCGAACCTTCGGTCATTGTCCCGCCTCGAATCCTTGGGTTTGGTCGCCGAATAGGAAATTCGCAGGATCGCGCTCCAAGTCGCTCGAAACACGGGTCAGGACTTGCACCAGTTCCCGAGTCTCGACAATCAATTGGGTGAACTCGAAGAGCCCCGTATTCGAGAACTCGGAGAGAGAGTCCTGATTACTGTCGATCAGGGCGGCCGCTTCGTTCGCGGCGTCGCCGATGCTGCGGGCGGCGAAGCGCAAATCGCCTGCGATCTGATTAAACTCCTCCAGCGATATGCGTGCGCCTTCCGCCAGGGGAACGACTTGCGGCTGCAGTTCCACGACAAGCCCTTCCACGGCGACCATGGTCTCGGTCGCCTGATCCACCGCCGGTCCGGCCCTGTTGACCAACAGTTCGGACTCGACGACCAGCGCGTTGGCGTCGGTCAGGGTCTTCTCCATCAGCGCAGCGATGGAATCGGCGCGATCAGAGAAAGCCGCTATCACCGTCTCCGCTTCGCCCGCGGTTTCGCGGAACTGCGCCAGCGCTTCACCGCCTTCGCCGACCAGGCGTTTGATATCATCCGAGGACTCGGCCAGGGCGCTCGTGAGTTCCGCGACATTGGCCAGCGTTGTGCTGATGTTCGCCCGGTTGGCGTCGCTCAACATCGCGTTCGCCCGGTCGACCAGTCCGATGAAGCGGCCCAGAAGCTCCGGCGCCTGCTCCAGGATTTCATCGATCTGAGAGGGGGCGGAGTCGATGACCGGATATCGCTCGTCCTCGCCCGCGCGCAGGTCGGGCGCTTCGTTGGTGCCGCCTTCGATATGGACGAAGGCGACGCCGGTGATGCCTTGGAACCGCAGGCTGGCGACCGCATCCTCCTTGATCGGGGTCGAGGTCGGGATTTCGATCGTGACGCGGACTTGTTCCACGTTGTCCGGATTGATTTCCATCCCAGTCACCGCCCCAACGGGAATGCCGCGATAGCGAACCGGGTTCCCGGTGCGCAGGCCGGTCACCGACCCGTCGAACAGAATATGATAGAAGCTGAGCTCTTCATCGACTTCGATATCGGCGAGCCAGACGACCACGCCGGCCAACCCGACGATGCAGGCCAGCACGAAGGCGCCGACAATCGTATAACTGGCGTTCGTCTCCATCGCTCAAATCCCTTCCGGCCGTTTGGATAAACCGAGCTCTGTCGCGCGGGATTTGGCGGCCTGAGCCGCCCGGGCGCGCGGTCCATGAAAATACTCGGTCAGCCAGGGGTCATCGTCGCTCATATGATCCGCCATGGTTCCGATGCGGATGCGTTTGTCTATCAAGGCGGCGATTCGGTCGCAAATCGCGGCCAGGCTGTCCAGATCATGCGTCACCATAAATACTGTCAATCCCAAGCTTTTCTGCAGTGATAGGATTAGTTGGTCGAAGGCGGCGGCGCCAATCGGGTCCAAGCCGGCGGTCGGTTCGTCGAGAAACACAATCTCCGGGTCAAGAGAAAGGGCGCGCGCCAGTCCCGCCCGCTTGCGCATGCCGCCCGAAAGCTCAGAAGGATACTTGCCGCAGGAATTTGGGGGCAGCCCGACCATGGCGATTTTCAGCGCCGCCAGTTCGTCCATCGTATCTTGCGAGAGGTCAGTATGTTCTCGCATCGGGGCCTGGATATTCTCCGCCACCGTCAGGGAGGAGAACAGCGCGCCATCCTGAAAAAGCACGCCTGTCCGGGTGCGCAGCGTCTCTTTCGCCGTGTCGCTAAGCCCCTGGATATCCTGACCCAACAGGCGTATCTCTCCGGCCGCCGGTTGCTGCAAGCCGATGATAGTGCGCAGCAGCACCGACTTGCCGGTCCCCGAACCGCCGACCACGCCGATCACCTCGCCCGGCTGGACATCGAGGTCCAAACCGTCATGGATGACCTGCGGCCCGAATTGCGTGCGCAGGCCGCGGATGCGGATGACCGACGGCGCCGCATCCGCGCGCCCGTCGACGGAAGCGGTTTCTTGCATGACCATGCTCATAGGCCCAAGGCCGAGAATAGAATGGCGAACAGGGCGGTCGCGACGATCACCAGAAAGATCGACTCGACGACGGAGGCGGTCGTCTGCTTGCCGACGCTTTCCGCGCTGCGCTCGACCCGGAACCCTTCGTAACAGCCAACGACGGCGATGATATAGGCGTGTACGGGCGCCTTCACCATACCGACCATGAAATCCTCAAGATCGATCGCGGATTTCAGCTGCTGCACGAATTGCGCTGTGCTGATGTCAAGCATCAGGATCGCCATAACGCCGCCGCCAAGGATTCCAGCTATGTTCGATACGAAAACCAAAAAGGGCAGCGTGATCATCAGCGCCAGGACCCGTGGCACGACGAGTACATTCACCGGGTTCAACCCCAGGGTGCGCATGGCGTCCAGTTCTTCATTCACCTTCATGGCCCCGATTTCAGCCGTGAAGGCGGATCCGGACCGGCCGGCGATCATGATCGCGGTAATCAACACGCCGACCTCGCGGATGATCGCCAAACCGATCAGATTGACCGTGAACAGTTCGGCTCCAAACTGGCGCAACTGGTCGGACATCAGATAGGCCAGCACCACGCCAATCAGAAAGGAGAGCAATCCGATGATCGGGATGGCGCGCAGCCCGGTATATTCCAACTGATTGACAAAACTGACCGGCCGTAGGCGCCGCGGGTCGCGCCAGGCCTGCGCGAACGCTACCGCCACCAAGCCGACAAAATGCGTCAGCGCCTGGGCCTTGTGGAGCGCGACGAAGAAGCCTTTCCCGGTGGCCGTGAACAGGCGCATCATCGTCGTCGGGTGCGAGTGCATATCCTGCGATGCGTCTGGCCGAGCGTTGGCGACCAGGTCGATCAGCGGCGCGAACCGAGGGCTGACATTTTGATAGCGCGGCTCGGCGCCCACCGCGCGCAGCCGCTGACAGAGGGTGTGGATGATCCAGGCGCCCGCCGTGTCCAAGGCGGTCACCCGGTCCATCTCAATGTCGGCGCGACCGCCCAGCGCGTCGCCGGTCGCGAGCGCCCGAACCTCCCGGCGCCGCGCCTCGGCCGTCTCGACCGTCCAGGCCCCGGACAGCCGGAAGGCCAACCGTCCGTCTTCCGCGACGACGACGATGGCGGACGCCCGTTCGATCTGTTCCATGACCGCAGCCAAAATCCACCCTCACTGTGCGCCGCCCGACCGGCGTCGTTGCCCTTCCGGGGCCCTCTCAGTACAGTCCGACCGTTTCCGGCGCGCGCACTGCGCGCCGCCTGCCTTGAATTTAGATTTTTTCCTGCAGAGTCAAAGCGCTGGCGACACGCAACCCAGCAACGCCGACAGACGGACGGATCATGGATCTCAAGAACCACATTCGCAGCATTCCCGATTTCCCAAAACCGGGCATCCTTTTCTACGACATCTCCACGCTGTTGGCGCATCCCAGGGCCTGGCGCGCCTGCGTCCGGCGGTTGGCGGATGCGGTCGACGCGATGGAGCCCGATGTGCTGGTCGGGATCGAAAGCCGCGGCTTTCTGACCGCCGCGCCTTTGGCCCTAGAGCTGGGATTGGGCTTCGTGATGGTGCGCAAGCCCGGAAAACTGCCGGGCAAGGTCACGTCGCACACCTATGAGCTTGAATACGGGTCTGATCAGATCGAGATCCAGCAGGATGGCGTTCAACCGGGCCAGCGCGTCGTGATCTTGGACGATCTGCTGGCGACAGGCGGGACCATGGCGGCGACCATCGATCTCTGCCGCCGCCTCGACGCCGATGTGCGCGGGGCCGTCTGCATCATCGAACTGCTCGGCCTGAAAGGGCGAGAGCGGCTCGACACGGCGTTCCACAGCCTGATCCAGTACGAAGGCGGCTAATCGGCTTCCCCAATCCGCATCGCGGCCACGCCGTTGGGCGCCGGGCCGGCGATCCGCTCGGCCAGCCGCAGCAAACTCTCGTCGCCGCCGCGGCCCGCCATCAGCGATAGCCCGACCGGGCATCCGTCGACTTGTCCCAGCGGCAGGTTGATCTGAGGAACCTGGGCCAGGCTGGCGATTCCGGTCAATTGCAGCGCCCGATAGCGAAACCCTTCCTGCGCCTCGGCCGATTGACCGCGCAGCGGCGCGATCCCCGGCACGGTCGGCAACGCCATGACGGCGCCTGGCGGCAGCCGTTCCGTGACAAGGCGCCGCACATGCTGGCGCACGGCGTCCGCCTCTTCCTTTTCGGCGTCGCTGATGGTCGGGACCCAAGCGAACCGGTCGGCGACCCCAGGGCCAAAGCGCGGTTTCACCCGCTCAATCCAATCTCTGTGCTGACGCCAGATCTCCCAGCCCTGGACGATCCGAAAGGGCTTGAACCAGGTCTCAATCCCGTCGGGAACCAGGGTGATCTCACGCAAATCCGGGGCGATGGCGCGCAATTGGTCGGCCAAGGGGCGCAGCGTTAACGCCGCGGCCGCATCCGCCAGCGCCCAAGCGTCGGTCGGGATCAGAATGGTCTCGATCTCGCCCGGCGCGCGCCAGTCGGGCAGCAAGACTTGTCCGACGCGCGCCAGGGTCGCCGGGTCTCGCGCGAACCATCCGATCGTGTCCATCGACGGCGCCAGCCCCATCAAACCTTCCAGAGGGATGCGGTCATGGGTCGGCCGCAATCCATATAGGCCGCAATAGCTGGCCGGCGCGCGGACCGAGCCGCCGGTGTCGGTGCCCAGCGCAAAGTCGCACAACCCGCCGGCCGCCGCCGCAGCCGAGCCGCTGCTCGACCCGCCGGGAATTCGGCCCGGCGCGTTCACATTCTGCGGCGCGCCATAAAAATGGTTCTCGCCATTTAGCGAATAGGCCAGCTCATCGGTCTGGGTTTTGCCGATCAGGGTCGCGCCCGCCGCCAGCAGGGCGTCGACCGCCGGGGCGTTTTCCGTATCGACGGCGTGCGTGGCGAGCCAATCCGGATTGCCGCAGCCGGCCCTGGTTCCGGCGACCTGGAACAGATCCTTGACCGCGAATGTCAGTCCCGCCAACGGCCCGCTCTCGGCGCCGGCGATCCGGATGTCGCAATGATCAACGAAAGCGCCCAACCGGTCGCGATCACCCAGGCTCACGATCAACGCTCCCGCAGCGCGTTCTGCTGAGCCCTCAGGATCGGTTTCAGGAGATACTGCAGCACCGTTTTCTCGCCGGTAAGAATATCCACCGTCGCCGTCATCCCGGGAATGATCGGTTGATCTTCGCCCAACCGATTGCGATCGGTGCGCAACCGGATTCGGAAAAAGGTCTCGCCCTGATCGTCGGTGATCGTATCGGCGCTGATATCGATCAGTTCGGCGTCCAGCCCGCCATGGATCGAGAAATCATAGGCCGAGAGCTTCACCACCGCCGGCTGTCCCGGAAAGAGCTGCGCGCGGTCCGAGGGTTTGATTCGCGCTTCAACCACCAGCGCATCTTCCAGCGGCACGATCTCCACCAGATCGTCGCCCGGCCGCACGACGCCGCCAATCGTGTTGATCAACACCTTGTTGACCGTGCCGCGCACCGGCGAACGGATTTCCGTACGCACCGCCCGCTCCTCGCCTGCGGCGATATCCTCCAAGAGCCGCGAGGCCTCAACATTGATCGTGTTCAGCTCTTCTTGGGCTTCGGTCTGGAAAGAGGATCGTTTCTCCTCAACCCGCCGCCGCGCCTCGCTGACGCCGGCCCGTGTGCGCGGCACCGCCAGGTCGGTGCTTTCAATCTGAGCGCGCAACTCCTCGAGCGTCTGCTGGACCCGGATCAGGTCGATCTGAGAGGAGGCGCCGCTATCCACCAGCGGTCGTAGAATGTTATATTCCTGCTGGGTCAGGGACAATTGACGCTCGATCTGCCCCTTCTTGCTGATCATCTCCTGCAGTTCCTGGATCTTCTGAACCCGCTGGTCGTCCAAGATCTGGATCTGCTGCTCCAATTGCTCCTGGCGCCGCAGGAACAGCTGATTCTCGGCCTGCGCCAGTTCTGGGGCCTCAGTGAGAACACGGGCCGGAAAGGCGATCTCGGCCGTATCGGTCGCCTCGGCCTGAAGCCGCGCCGCAGTCGCAAGCCGGGCGACATATTGCCGGCGCTTGTCGGTCAGTTCCGCCTCGGCGGAGCGGTTCTCGATGCGCAGCAAGGCCTGGCCCTGCTCGACGATCTCACCCTCGCGCACCAGAATTTGAGAGACAATGCCGCCTTCCAGATGCTGAACGACCTGGGTCTGGCTGGACGGGATGATCCGACCGTCGCCGCGCGTGACCTCATCGAGCGTGGCGTTGTAGGCCCAGGTCAGGAAGGCGGCGAAAAACAGGACGATCATGGCGAGCAGGATATGCGCGACGCGGCTGGCGCCGGCCATGCCGACCCGATCCTCATCATCGAGAATATCGTCGTCCCAACTGCCGCCAACGCCGGCCATATCGTCTCCCAATCCGGACCGCCCCTTAGGCGGTCCCACGTCAGGTCTTGGCGGTTTGAATGCGCCCGGAGGCCAGGGCCGCCATCACCTCATCCTTCGGTCCGTCCGCGACCATACGCCCGCCATCCATCACCACAAGCCGGTCGACCAAGCTCAATAGCGAGCCGCGATGAGTCACTAAGATCAAGGTCTTGTTCGGCAGGATCGATTGCAGGCGTTGTTTGAAACGGCCCTCGGTCGTGTTGTCCATCGCGCTGGTCGGCTCGTCCATGATCAGGATCGGCGGATCGAGCAACAGCGCGCGGGCGATCGAAATCGCCTGGCGCTGACCGCCGGACAGCGAGGCGCCGCGCTCGCCGACCGGCATGTCGAGGCCCAGCGGATGCCGCGCGGTGAACTCATCGACGCCGGAAATCCGCGCCGCGCGCAGGATCATCGCGTCATCGGCGTAGGGTGCGCCCAGGGCGATATTCTCTTTCACCGTGCCGAAGAAAAGATAGACGTCCTGCGGTACGACGCCGATGCTGCGGCGCAAATCGGCCGGATCGACCTGCCGCGTGTCGGTGCCGTCGGCCAAGACCGCGCCTTCCGTCGGGTCGTAGAGCCCCATGATCAGCCGTTCGATCGTGCTCTTGCCGGAGCCGATTCGGCCGATGATCCCGACCCTGTCGCCCGCCTGGATCGTGAAGCTGACATCGGTCAGCGCTTTGGTCTCCGCCTCCGGATAGGAAAAGCTGACATTCTTGAACTCGATATGGCCCGAGAAATTCTGGCGATGCACGAAGCTGCGGCCTTCGGGCCGTTCGACCGGCGTCTGCATCATCTGATCCAGCGCCGTCAGCGAATTGCGCGCTTGATGGAAACGTGTGGCGATTGCGGCGATCTGGCCGAGCGGGGCGAGCGCCCGACCTGAGAGGATGGTGCAGGCGATCAGCGCCCCGACGGTCAGCTGTCCAGCCTGAATCAGATAGACGCCATAGATAATCACCAGGATCGTGACCATCTGCATCGACCAGCCGGAGAAGTTCAGCGCGATCTGCGACCAGCGTCCCGCCTTCATCGCCGATTTCGCCGTCCGACCGACGAAGGTCTCCCAATTGCGCTGCATCCGCCCTTCCGAGGCCGTGGCCTTGATGGTCTCAATCCCGGATATCGCCTCCACCAGGATCGCGTGTTTCTGCTGCGCCTCGCGGAAGGTCTCCTGCACCAGCTTCTTCATCGGGATCTGCATCAGCATGCCGACCGGGATGACGATGAAAACCACGGCGGCCGGGATGATCGCCACAGGACCGCCGATCACGTAGATGATCGCGATGAACATGAAGATGAAGGGCAGGTCGATCAGCGCCGTCAGGGTCGAAGAGGTGAAGAACTCGCGGATCGACTCGAACTCGCGCAACTGGTTGGCCAGGGCGCCGGCCGACGGTGGACGATGCGCCATCTTCATGCCCAGGGTCTGCTGGAACAGCCGCGCCGCGATTTTCGTGTCCGCCGACTTGCCGGCGATATCGACCAGATAGGCGCGCAGCAATTTCAGGACGAAGTCAAAACCATAGACGATGACGACCCCGGCCGCGAGGACCCAGAGCGTCTCCTCCGCGAAGTTCGGCACCACGCGGTCATAGACATTCATGGTGAAGAGCGGCCCGGCGATCGCGAACAGATTGATCAGAGTCGCAGCGATCATGACCTCGATATAGAGCTTCCAGGACCCGGTGAGGGCGCCCCAGAACCAGCCTTTCGGGTCCTTGATTTGAACGTCCTCGGCGCGATCGTCGAACTGAAACTCGGGCCGCGCAAACAGCGCATGACCGGCATAGTCGGCGGCCAGCTCGTCGACCGGAACCTCCCGCGCGCCCGCCCCCATTTCCGGCAGGACGATCACGGCGGTCCGGCGGTCCTTGATCTGCGTCAGCACCGCCGCGCGCCTGTTCCGCAACAGGATCACGCAAGGCAGCGCGATGGTCGAGATGTCGGTCAGGGCCCGGGTCACCAGACGCGCCGATATCCCGGCGCGGGACGCCGCCCGGACAAACAGATCGGGCGTCAGGTGACCCTGATCGAGCGGCAGGCCGGCGGTCAGCGCGTCGGCGGTGATCGGCCGGTCCAGCAGGGCGCAAAGGACCGTCAGACACCCCAGCAGCGGATCGTCGGAAGTGCCGCGCGAAGGGCGCAGATTCCAATCGCTCGCGGCGCCGCGTCGCTCATGGATTGGCGCGGCGGGGTCTGCCTCTGCGCTCTCGGTCTCCGCCGCCGCGTCACCAGGCGGCGCGTCACCAGGAGGCGCGTCTTGAACATCCTCCGCTTTGCGTCTGTCATAGAATGCCGCCCGCAATTCCGCGTCCATCAGGCGCAGGGTTTCGGGATCGAGCAAATCCGTGTCGGATTTCGCCGCCGGATTGATCGCCCCCGACAACAAGCCGTCACCGGCCTCGGCGCGCGTCTGAGTCGAGGTCGATGAACGGGCCAATTCCGCATCGAATTCGGCCAGTGTCGCCGCCAGACTCTCGGCCACCGCCGCGCGGTCCGGCCCGGTCGGAAGGTCGGATATATCGGAGACAGGCGCATAGCCGGGATCGGGCGCGTCCGCCGCCGCCCCGGGCGGGGTCCCATCGGTCTGGATTGACGGAGCTGACGTGGCGGATTTCAGCGGCGCGGTCTTGCCACTGGACGCTTTGCCGGCGGCGGCCTTCTTGGCCCCGAACAGTTTGGCGAGGCCTTTGCCACGCGGGCGTTCAGCCGGCGCCGACGCCAAAACGCCGCTCTCCGCACCGGCGGGCGCGGCCGGATCGTCGTTGCTCATTCCGTCGCTGCGCGCCGGCTCCGGCGGGCTTTCGGGGTCGTCTGTGTTCCGCATCAAGCCATCGCCACACTGTCAACCCAAGGGCCGGTCGGGCGCGAACCCGCCCGCCGTCGCCAAGTCTCAAGCAATTCCTACACCAAATGTCAGGCCGTTGCAGCGATTTCAGGGCGACGCTGTCGGGAGCAGGCGGTTAGACGCCGCCGCTATTGCTGTTCCCGTCATCGATCACGCTGGGCTCGATCGGCGCGACGAAGACTACCGCCGCATCGTCGGCGTCCGGCGCGCCGCCCTTATCTGCGCCGTCGAACAGGTCTTCCTGCAGCGTGAGGAGTTCCTCGACGCTGAGGACGCCGTCATCATCCGCATCGCTGTCGAGTTCGACGCCGCTATCGGCGCCGCCGAGCGCATCGAGGCTGACGCCGGAGAGTTTGATCGCGTCATTCTCGCCGAGCTTGATGATCGTGTCTTCGCCATCGGCCAGGAAGGTCGCCTCGTCCTTTGCGTATCCGCTGATCAGCAATTGATCGACGCCCGCCTCGAAATCGCCGATCGTGTCATGACCGTCGCCGCGATTGAAGACGAACACGTCCTTCTCGCCATCGCCGGCGCCCCCGACATCGCCGCCCCAGATTTCATCGCCACCTTCGAACCCGCCGACCACGATGCCGTTTTCGACATGCACAACCGCGTCGTTGAAATCCGAATCGCTGTCGTCGATCAAATCCTCGAAGCCGAGCAGCTCGGACCGCACCCCTTCGTCCGGTTCGGTTTCGAGCGGCGACGGCGTATAGATCAGGTCCAAGTCATCCTGATCCAACTGCCGGTCAAAGATCGCCACTTCGTCGATCCAGCCGTGGAACGGCTCGGTCGCACCGGCCTCGCCGTCTTCGCTGCCCCAGCTGTTGGCCCCGATCACGATCGGCTCCTCGTTACCCGACCCGCCCGATGACACGCCGAGGCCGCCCGTATAACCATTCGAGATCGGATCGCCGCCATTCAGGTAGAGCTGCGCGCCGTCGGGCCCGAACGAGAAGGCGACATGCGCCCATTCGTTGGCCTGAATCGCGCCGGCCTCAGTCTCTAAACTATAGCTCTCATGATCGTCCTGGATTCGAACCATCAGCCGGTCGTCATCCAGATAGATCGTCAAATGGCCGCCATTGTCGTAATCCGAACTGTCCTTCGAGAACAGCCCTTGGACGCCCGACAAGTCCGCCGGTCTGAAGCTGAAGCTGACCGTCCCCTGATCCAACAGATAGGCGTCCGCGTGCGGGATCTCGAGATAGGCGCCGACGCCATCGAAGAAGGCGGCCCCATCGCCCTTGTCGTCGAACGCGCCCGGTTGACCCAGCCCCACGCCGTTCCGATAGACGCCGTCGCTAAGGCCCGTCGCATCCGCCGCATTCTCGCCGAAGAGTTCGCCCAAGCGCCAATAGCTGACCGGATCGAGCGCCATGACCGCCGCGCCGACCGCATCGGCCTCGGGCTTGGCCGACCCGGCGCTTTGGTGGACATGATCCAGGCCGTCGGGATTCAACGCAGGGTCGTGCGAGAAGAGGGCGGGCGCAACGGCCCCGTCGAGCGCCTCTCCGTCGATCTCGGCGACCCAGTCTCCGTCCGCGTTCTGGGCGAAGGTGACGATCGCGCCGTCCGCCAGGCTCTCATTCAGGGACGCGCCATCGGGGACGAGGAAAAAGCCGACATCCTCGGCGTCGAACCCGTCCAGAAGGATTTGGTGAATGGCGCCTTCATCGGCGGCGTTCAAATTGGACCAGATAACCTTCCCGGACTCCGGCGTTCCGTCTTCAGCGATCGTATAATAGCCGAAGCTGTTGTTGAAGTCGGCGTCGGACCCGACCAGGGTGACGTCCAAGGCCTCTCCAACCTCGGCGGTCCCGCTGTCCGCGCCCGCCATAATCCAATCCCGACCGGCGCCGCCGGCGACGATATCGTCGCCTACGCCGCCATAGATCAGGTCGTCTCCGATCTCACCATAGATCTGATCATCGCCGTCCCCGCCATAGAGCGCATCGCCCGGCGTCGGAGTTGACGCGACCGCCGTCTCCACCGCGGTCTGGCCGGTCAGCGTCACGTCGTCATAGAAGAACTTGACCCGCTCGGCTATCGACGTTTTGCTGTCGAACCAGGCGCCGAGCGTCACGGTGTGATCGCCCGCCGTCAGATCGCCCAGATCGAGGGTCGCGGTGACCCAGCCTGTATCGATATCCTCGTCGCCCTCGCCGGTCAGCCGCAGGATATAGTCTTCGCCGTTCAGACCGACCAGGTCGCCGTCAATCGCAACGCGCAGTTCGGCGCCTTCATGCGCCTCCGCCTCTTCGGGATAGTCGACGCGATAGCGGAATTCGAGCACCGCGTTCGAAACATCCTCCGCAACCGTGACCGTTTTGGTCCAGCCGCCGGACATCCCCTCGACATCGGCGCCATCTTTGCCGCCCAGGACGATTTTCAGCCCGCCGGCATCGCTTCCGCCGGCCTCAGTATAACTTCCCCGTGAATAGAAGCCGGTATCGGTGCCGAACACGTCGTCGGCGTAGGTGAAGCCGTCCTCACCATCCGTAAAGTCGGCCGCCAGCAGCGCCACCTCTTCCGTGACGGCAGGAGGAGGATCGACCGTCGTTGCATCGGCGTCATCGCCATAGATGACATCGTCGCCGACGCCGCCATAGATTGTATCTCGCCCGACAGGCGTCTCAGGCTCAACCGTCGCTGAGGCGGTGAGTGCGGAGAAGTCGGCGTCAGGCGGCGCGGTCGCGGTCAGCCCGTCCAGGTCGGCCACGGTCAACTCGAACACACCCGGCGCGACCTCGGTTCCGGCGGACAGGATTGCGCCGACGGGCGCGCCGCTGAGAGTGACGATTACGTCATTGTCCAGATCCAAATCACCGATCGAGATCGTCAGCGGATAGATGGAGAGACCCTCGGTCCCATCGCTCGGCGCGGAGTCGGCGACGAAGTTCGCGACGCTTTTCGCCGCGAGATCAGCGATCTGTATTGGGTCCAATTGCTGACCGAAGAGCGCCACATCATCGATCTTACCTTCAAGGAAGTGGGTGACGCCCTCGGCGCTGTCATCCGCGCTTTTGCGCTGTCCGGCGCCGATCGTCCAGGGATTTTCATTGCCCTCCAAACCGCCGGTATAGTCCAGGGTCTCGCCGATCTGGGCGCCGTTCAGATACAGGCTGAATCCGTCCGGCCCGAAACTGACGGCGACATGAGACCAGACATCCTCTTCGACCGCGCCGCCTTCGATGATGTAGCTCTCCCCCGCGCTTTGAATTCGGGCGAACATCTCTCCGTCAACAACCTGAACGGTTAAGTGGCCGCCATCATCGAACCCCTGGGAGTCGGACGAGATGATGGTCCGCTCGTCGTCCAGTTCGTCCAGGTTGAACCAGGCGCTGACCGTGCCCGCCGACGGTTTATTCTCCGCGGCGTGCGGCACTTCGACAAAGTCGTCATCGCCGTCGAACTCCGCCGCGCCGCCGAACCGACCGTCATCGTCGATTTCGGCGTCGTCCCTCAACAGCCCAAGCGGGCCGCCCTCGGCGTCAGGCGTCGCGAACGCCTCCTTATCGTCATCATCGTCGTCATCGTCATCGTCGTCATCGTCGTCATCGTCATCGTCGTCATCGTCGTCATCGTCGTCATCGTCGTCATCGTCATCGTCGCTCAAGGATAACGCGAGCTCATGATCCAGCATGAAGTGGAAGATCGGCTCGATCGGTTCGGCTACCTGTTCCGCGACGCCCACATCGACAGTCAGATCCACGTCTGTCTCGACGATTTCCGGCGCGCCGTCGCCGACGATCCGATCATCGCCGCCATCGCCGAGAATCAGGTCATCGCCAAGCCCGCCGGTGATCGTGTCGTCACCGAAGCCCGCAACGTCGCCGCCCGCCAGGAATACGGTTTTCGTAACCAATTCAGAGCTATCGGTCGCACCGGTGTCGGGATCGGTATCGAGGCTCTGAGACCCGATGGTCAGCGGCAGGTTGGCGGGGTGGTCCGCCGGCAAAGTCAGGGTCAGGCCCGGCAGGGCCGCCGCACTCAGCTCTATCTCGCCATCACCCCCGATCTCCAATGCATCGCCGGCCGTATTGCTCAGGCTGGCGGTCGGCGGCAGGCCCGTGATGGTCACGATCAGGCTCTCGGACCCGTCCGTATCCGGCGTCTGCGTGTCGATCTCGAGCGCATAGCTGCGGAGGCCGGCGAAAACGTCGCCGCGCAGCACATCATCGCCGGCGCCGCCGTCGATCACATCGTCGCCGCCGCCGCCTTCCAGCGTGTCCGCGCCGTCCCCGCCGATCAAGGTCTGGTCCGCATCGTCAGCCACCGCGAGGGCCTCAGCCTCCGCGGTCAGGCTCGGCATGTTCGCGATCGCCTGCACCGTGACATCGCCCAAACCGACGCCGGCGTCTGGCGTGATGACGCCCGTCACCGCGTTCTCGACATGTGCGACCGCCTGCAACCCTAAGATGTCGTTGCTCGAATAGGAAGCCGGCTCGATCTGCAGGCCGATCCATTGCGCGTCAATAAGCGTCACTTGGCCTTCGACGAACTCAACCTCGTCGCCCAGCGCGTCAAACAGTTTGGCGTCCTCCGGAATACCGGACAGAACGACCTGAGAGACCGAGAAGAAAGGCGACCCCGAGTCTACGGTCGCCGAAATGTTCAGATCGATTCGCTCGCCTTCATCGCCCGCGCCGCCGATCGTAACCGTCGCGGCCGGATCGGCGAGCGACGGCAGCATGAGCGGCTGGCTCGCCGTCGATTGGTCTCCGTCGGCGTCTTCGATCGTATAGCGGAACGCGACGTCGGCCGCCTCCGCCAGATTGGTCAAGACCGTCGCGTCAGCCTCGAAAATCCAGGTTCCGTCGGCCTCGACCGTCAATGTTCCGAATTCAGTCTCCAGCGGCTCTCCGACGGTCCCGGTCAGCACCGTTGCATCCGTCTGAACCATGCTGAAGCCGACAACCGTCAGCCCGCCATCTGCGCCCGCCGCATCGTTCGCCAGCAAGCCGGCGGCGGGATCGTCCGCGCCAACTGTTAGAACATCCGCATCGACGGTGACGGTGGGATCGTCCATCGCGACCGGACCATCATCCCCCACGGTCACGGAGAAGGATTGTGAAATGGACACGCCCGCAAAATCGATCGGATCGAGATCGAAATCCGACAGCCCCTCCACAACCGCGTCGCTCGGAACGCCCGACGCCGTGAAGCCGAGGTCCAGCGAATCCGTCTCCGCCGCGTGGTCGAGCGGGCCTTCGAGCGTGAACGTATAGCTCGACCCGTCCGCCGACAGCGCCACCGTGAAGACCGGATCGCCCGCCGCCGTCGCTGTCAACTGGCCCGGGA